>ERZ779649.23-NODE-23-length-120331-cov-8.740746_pt1 | contig 120331 bp, 87 predicted proteins | sample MGYA00511882_ERZ779649 | MGnify/ENA primary metagenome ERZ779649 (study PRJEB29588, sample SAMEA2157793) | human gut metagenome | biome: human gut; feature: human-associated habitat; material: faeces | place: Denmark | collected 2008/2010 ... | reverse complement strand
ATGGCTGTAAGCATTGCTTACAGCCATTATTCGTTTTATAAATACCTACCGGATATCTATCAGCTTATGTGTCTGCAAACTAAGTCTCCACTTAGGATGCTTCATCACGCAATCCACCGTTTCGGCCGTATTGCTGCAAGAGCAAGGCTGAAGAAAGAAATGCCCGGCGGGCAACTGCTCATAAACAGTAATATCCTGCCCTTCATACACCACCTTCACTTCATTCATACGCGTAATTTCCAGCTTTACCCCCTGCTTGGGAGAGCAGGTCACCCAATCTATATTATCCGGCAGCAGACGGGTACCGTTTGTTTCAATGCAGACATACTTTCCCGCCTGGTGCAGACAATCCACAAATTCACGGTCAATCCAAAGGGAGGGTTCTCCACCGGTCAGTATCACGGTAGCGGCAGGGTATTTACTGACTTCTGTTACGATATCTTCATCGGACATCAGTATGCCGTCCTCATGCTGCGTATCACAGAAGGGGCACTTCAGGTTGCAACCGGAAAAACGGATAAAGACAGCCGGGGTACCCGTATGGTATCCTTCTCCCTGCAAACTGTAGAATATCTCATTAATCTTCCTCATAGACGGCAATGTTTGATTCCGACTCCTGCACCTCTACCTTGAAGCAAGTGGGTATCTGGTCGCATATCCAACGGGCTATGTTCTCGGCTGTGGGATTGAAGGACAGCACTTCATTAAGATTATGATGATCCAGCTGTTCCTTTACCACCTGCTTGATGTGACTGAAGTCTACCACCATTCCGTCCGCATTCAGCTCTTTGGAACGGCAATAGACAGTGATAATCCAGTTGTGACCGTGCAGATTCTCACACTTACTGCGATAAGAAAGTTTCAGGCTATGGGCAGCCGACACTTCCATGCGTTTGATGACTGTGTACATATTGTTAATACGCTAATTAATATAATAAGTTGCCGCATCTAATGTCACCTCGATGCGACGGCAAAATTACAAAAAACTTAAGATTTATCCATTTACTTCCCTATCTTATTCGTACACACAAAGAGAATTGGCAACCTTACGCTCTGCACTGCCACTCGGGGTATTGGCTATTCCCTTATCCGGCAACGCCCCACTCCACAGCGTAGAAGAACCGCCACCGTCCAGATTCAACGCATCCTCCCCGCCCAATATACGAATCATATGGGCAAGCTCGGGTATATTGATACCTTCCGCTTTTCCCTTCCGACGTCCGTCAACAACAATAAGCAGGATTTTTCCTTCTCTTGTCAGCGCCACAGCACTGCGAGGATGCTTGGTATCTACAAAATTCCGATTAGTCCCGGACAAGTCGCACACTTGCCCGTCCTTCAGCATCAAAGGACCGGAAGCCAGCACAGTGCCTTTTTTCAAAGTACATGCCTTTTCATCCTGCTTGCTCCAGGGAATCAGTTCCAGCCTGCCTTTCTTTATGAGTACAGCTCCATTGGACACTGTTGCCAGAACCCCGGTAGAGGTAGTATCTATCACCACCCCGTCCTTACGCAGATAGCAGACGGAATTTCCGGCTTTCATATCAAAATAGGAGCCATTGATGGCCGCCACCGCACCTGCATGCCGGGCGGCTATACTGGTCTCCTCCTTGGGATTGTGGACGAGCACATCGAAACAGTAGCGCTTCGGGGATATTTCAAAAATAGACACTTCCTGAGGAACTCCATACAAAGAACTGAATACTGCCTTTTTATAAAGCATCCCTTTCTGCAGGGGCTCAGTCTGCCAATCGGCAGAAACGATGGCAAGAGAGTCGGCAGCAGTCTGCGCCATTGCTGCAAACATGCCGCAACAGAGAAACACTGCCAAGAATATTTTCTTTTTCATAAGATGAGATTGGTTTAAATTAATTCATAGCTGCAGATTTGAATCGGCATGTCGAGATTATGCAACACCTTTTCAAGCTGTATACCTTCACGGTTGTCGTACTCGTATCCGAAAGTAGCACGGATACCTTGCAGAATGAACTGCGTGGCACGGTCCAGGGCAATGGGCAAACTGTCGCCTTGCAACAGTGCCCCGGTGATGACACTGGTAAACGTATCCCCCGTTCCGGGATAATGGGCCGGCAGGTAAGGACACGTAACCTTCCAGTAGCGGTTACCGTTCCGGTTATAGGCATACACGGACGTCTTATGCTTATCATCCCGTACGGGCACACTGGTAATAATCACCACTTCGGGACCACAATCGGAAAGCTGGCGAAGGTATGACTTCAATTCCTCATCCGTATTCATCTCCTTATAAGGAATACCCAGCAGATAGAACAGCTCCGTCAGATTGGGGGTAACGACATCGGCCTTGGTGATGAGATGTTTCATTTCATCAATCATGGACTCGTGGAAGTTCGCATAAAGCCGTCCGTTATCACCCAACACCGGGTCTACCACAACCAGACCGTCCGGTCGGCGGAAGTCATCAATAAAGTCAGAAACAATATGTATCTGCCGCGGAGAACCCAGATAGCCGGTATAAAAGGCATCAAACTGTACTTCCAGCTTCTTCCACTCGGAAATAATCTTCGGCATTTCATCCGTCAAGTCCAGAAAAGAGAATTCCGGATACTGGGTATGGCTCGACAATACGGCTGTAGGCAACGGACACACCTGGAAACCCATAGACGAAAGGATGGGAATGACCACCGTCAGAGACACCCGTCCGACTCCCGACAAGTCGTGGACGGCAACAACCTTCTTTACTTTATTCGCATACATATTATCTATATTATTATTTTTCCTACATTTGCCGCATGAAAACCGTCTGCATCATTTTGGGAACAGTTTCTTTGGCACTCGGCATCATCGGCATCTTCCTGCCGTTGCTGCCCACCACGCCTTTCCTGCTGCTCACGGCAGCACTCTACTTCAGAGGCTCACCCAGACTGTACCAATGGTTGCTGAACCACAAATGCCTCGGTCCCTACATCCGCAGCTTCCGCGAGAACAAAGCCATCCCTCTACGTGCCAAAATCATCTCCCTACTGCTGATGTGGGGAACAATGGTTTACTGCATCTTCTTCTTGATTCCACTAACAGAAATAAAGATAGTATTGTTCCTTGTCGCTGTGGGGGTGACTTGGCATATACTGTCATTCAAGACGTTGAGATAAATGAATGTGCTAATGTGGTTAATGTGCTAATGTGCCAATGACCTGCGGTGTGAGAGTCTAATATACACATAGCGCAGCCAATTAGCACATTGGCATATTAGCACATTAATCAAACTCCTCCCAATTTTTCGAAGAATTCTCCCAACCCCTTCCGAGCATCGGCAAGCTTGTCTTCCCAATGTTTCACGGAGTTCTGCCCGATAATATCCGTCACGTACTTCACCGAAATGAAAGGAACATTCTTGGCACGGCATACCAAAGCCTGGGCATAGGCTTCCATATCCACAACATCACCGGACACATCCGAGAGTTCTGTCAAGAAAGTATCCCCCGTATTGCATACACCGCCTGCCGGCCAGTGTAAACAATATCCTTTTTGGGACAACAAATCCATTGAATCAATCTCATACTCCATACCAAGCTCCACCAGCTTCTGCATATCACGGTCCACAAAATGACGGCATACGAAAATATCTCCTACCTGGTGACGGATAGTCCCTGCCGTACCCACATTGACCACCAAGTCCGGTTGCGCATGGCTTATCGCTTCAGAAAGATAAAAAGCCGATTTCACCTTTCCCACACCGGTACGGAGATAGCCAACCTGCACCTCTTCCTCCCCTATCAGTCCGGGAAATTTCAATTCAGTAAATTCGCCTTGTACGGCATAAGTAACCAAGATTCTCATATCAATTCATTGTTTGTAGTTCCTACCTATTCAAAAAATTACTCCTTGAAGAAAAGACAAAGGTAGAAACCTTTTTTTGAAGATTCCTACCTTTGAGGCAATTAAATACACAGTGGTTCCAGAAGAATGATAAATTATTCGTCCAGTTTCCTTTTATATTCGCCGATAAAATAACTGTCCGGATACTCCTTCTCTGCCATCAGCAAGCAATTTTTGGCCTCATCCGTCCTATCGTTCTGCATATAGTATTGAATCAAGAGAGCATAGGCGTATTCTCTTCCCCAGGTAGGCAGGCTGGAATCATCTGTATTCTTGTCAGGAGATGAAGTAGCTTTCTTCAAATAATATTCCACCTTCTTCCCGCCACCGAAACTAGCCGGAGTGTAATAATCGTTACTGCCCAATACATACCAACCTCTTACATTGGTAGAGTCCAGTTCCAAAGCCTTCCCAGCATTTTCCCGAATGCCAGCAGATATTCTTCCTGCCTCCATACCCGAAGCAAACTGAATGGAAAAACTCTGCACAAGCGCTAATAAGGCATAGGTTTCAGAAGTTTTGTTCCCTATATCATTCAAAATAGCGGAGGCTTCCTTTATCACTTTCCCACTATCTTCCTTCTTTCCAAGTTTCAAATAGAAAACACTTTTATAGTAGGTAATATAAGCCTTCCAATACGGAACCATACCATTCCCATCTTCAAGTTTGTTCAGCTTTGTAAACAGACTATCGAGCGGAGCTGCAGTATTTTGAACAAAGCAATTGTTCATAGCCAGTTCAATTTTTTTCTGAATGCCGTCCAGTACATCATCAGATTCAGTTCTTGACAATGAGGCTCCACAAGCCGCATTGACCATACATACGCCTACTACAAATGCAGACAAGAGGACAAATAAAACAATACTCCTTTTCATAATTTCTCATTGTTTTTAATCAGACACTGCCATTTTCCATCAATCCCATCAAATTCTCAGGAAAATCATAATTTTCCCACCAGATAAGATTTCAACGCCTCTATATATTCTTCAAAGGCATCCACTCCCTGCGGAGTAATCCTACAAAGTGTACAAGGCATTTTTCCTTTAAAAGTTTTTGTTATCTCCACATAACCCGCCTTGCTGAGCTTATCCAACTGCACACTGAGGTTTCCTGCCGTAGCTTTCGTTTGTTGGCGGATATAGACAAAATCCGCTTCCTCAACACTGATGAGCAACGACATCACCGCAAGCCGCAGTTCACTGTGGAGCAAAGGGTTCAGTTCTTTAAACATATCAAATTTTATTCTTCCATTTATTTTTCAACAATGCATAGAGAGATATTCCCAACAAAGGAAGCCCCAATAAAAGCATGTCCCAACGTATAGAATACCATATTTCCAACAGATTCCCATTGAACTTCTTTTATTGCAACCGGAAATAAAATGAATAGCAAAACAATCATCCATACCATAAATTTCCAGGAGAGCAGAAATCTGTCCAAAACATTATTTATTGTCTTCATCTTATACCTCACTTTCTGTTGTGAACTTCTTTCCGGGCTTTATAGTTCAAAATATGCCCCGGAACAATCATGGCAAAGACCACCACACCGGTAAACCAAACCAAAGACACGTATGACGTTCCGGAATTCAGTGCATCAAAGAAACTCTTCATACCCCACATAAGCCCCATAGCCGGAAAGATAAAAAATGTAGTATAACGAATGATGCAACCCGTAATGATACTTCCCATCGACATGACAATAGCCCCCATAGGAAGAATAACCTCATACCGTTCAAGATCCGTAGCCATCAATACAAATATCATACAAATCAGTCCAAACATCCTCCAAACCTGAACTAAAATCTTGTCAATGTAAGATTTTACCATCTTCTGACGCTTACGCATCAAAAGAAATGTCAGTAAATACCCGATAACGGGAATTCCCCAAAATCCCCACATCCAGAGAGGATTCTTTGTAAAGTACACACCCGCCAACACCGTCAATGTCACCAATACACTCACATATCCCCACACTAAAAACATGTTTCCGCTACCTGTGTCCAAATTCCGACGCGTATTCTGTATCATCTGAGTGATGAGTTCCAAACTCTCTTTCTCGTTCAGTTTCTTGTCTTCCATAATCAATAAATATTTATTTATCCTGCTTTGCCATTCCGTTTAAGTAATGTCCCGGTATCACCATCATAAAAACAAAAGCCGATGCAAAAACCAGTATTTGGTCGAAACCGTGTACATAGATACACCCCACAGAGGCCAAAGCTCCCACCACTCCGCACACTGTCACTACCTTCATCTTTATAATCAGTCCCGTCAGTGCCGTCCCCATTCCCATCATCAGTAATATGACAAAAAGGACAGACATATTCCAGAAGAAGATGGAAACCCAGGAAACAAAAAAGCCCCCTAATCCGAATACCGCCCATACATATCCTACAATACGGTCAATATAAGTCTTAATCATCTTCGGCTGTTTGTGCTCAATCCATAAAGTAGAAGGCAGGGAAATAGCCGGCAACAAAAACCACAGCCATTGCCAATGATAATTTCCCGTTTCCTTCAACAGAAACCAAACCAATAACGACACTATTATGGTCGTATATCCCCATATCAGAAAAGGAGCTCCGGAATTCCGAGTCATCCGGGACTTCGTATTCTGTATCATTTGAGCAATGAGTTCCAAACTCTCCTTCTCATTCAACACTCTGTCATTCATAACCAATAGATTTATTATTCAACATCAAATACATTCAATATCAAGAAAAGCATCAGTAGCCAATTGGCCGTAAGCATATACACAAACCAGGTTTCCATATTCCCTCCTTTCAGAATTAAACAAGAGTATACTGAAGAATCCATAAACACAGTAGAATGCCCACTAAAACCAGCAGTACTCTCACCGTCACCACATAACATCTGGCCAACAAGCTTTTACGCAAAAAGAAAGCCTCACCCAAAGCCAGTATCACCAACCAGGCATAACCATAAAAAGTAGTGATATGCCATACATCCTTTGACTCCATGCATACTGCAAAAAACAGAAAATCCGAAAGTAAAGATATTCCCACAGCAACCAATGATACAAACAACGCCTTCTTCATCAGATTCCCGGCATTACTCCCACAAGACAAGCAAGCATAAATGCCTATCCCCCAGAAAAGAGGGTTTACAGTAAGCATCAGCAACATACCCAACCGGGGGCTATGACTCCAGGGAACCCACAACACGATATTGGAAAGCCAATACAAACACATCACCGTTAGTACAGTAAATATCCACCAAAGCTGATGCTGCCAACTATCCCGTACCACTCCAGCAACCGGCTTCTGCTTCCCCATATCAAATATCTTATCTTCCATAATCTTTAATCAGTTAAATTCTTATTCATTTCAGCACATATTCCCCGATTGACAATCTAAGATGTTGCAAATATAATTAGTTTATTTTATAAACCAAACTATTATATAAATTATTTTATTTATTTCTTTGCATCCTCCTTTACTATAGATTATTCCAATCATTCCCAAGCAGTAGTTCCGGAAACAGCAAAAAGTAATTCCTGCCTTACTAACTATTAATCGTCCGATAACCGTTTTATTATCGTCCGACATATGCCTAATTATCGTCCGACAGTTGTTGGACGATAATTCAACAACTGTCGGACGATTAATAGTTAGCAACAGAAATACTAAGCGTTTGAAAAGAAAGGAAGAGAATCCTTGCAGAAAACCAATAGTCCCACACCTATCCACATATCCTATCTTTTGATAAACAGTCCGCCCCTTTTCAATCCCCCGAAACCAAGCTTTCATAGGCCATTTCGGTTATTTCGGCACTTCTACAACACATTTTCTCCGAAAAGTTTTTGTAATCTCCAAGTAAATCGTATTTTTGTGTACAATTTTGGTGTAGTGATGACAGACGAAGAAAAGAAGCTATTAAGTACCTTTGAAGCCAGACTGCGGCATTTAATCTATCTGCACGATGAATTAAAACGCGAAAATGCTGAGCTAAAGCAACTTCTTGAAGCCAAAGAGGAGGAATACGGGAAGGTACAAGCTGAATACCGGGAACTGGAACTTAACTACACGAACCTAAAAACAGCTACGACAATCAGCCTTAACGGCAGTGACGTGAAAGAGACGAAACTGCGATTGTCCAAATTAGTGCGTGAAGTCGATAAATGCATCGCTTTGTTGAATGAATAAAGAGAAGAGGATGTATGAACGATAAGATAAAGATAAACCTGCAGATGGCAGGAGCCTCCTACCCTCTCACAATCAACCGTGAGGACGAGGAAATGGTAAGAGAAGCCGCCAAGCAGGTAGATATCAGGCTCAATGCGTATCGGGAGCATTATCAGAATGTGTCTCTAGAGAGAATTATAGCCATGGTGGCCTATCAGTTCGCTTTAGAAAACCTTCAGTTGAAGGACCGTAATGATACTGAACCCTATACCGCTAAAATAAAGGAACTGACAGAGGTATTGGAGACTTATTTCAAGGAACAATAAGCTACAATCCCTCCGTCGGGTCGGTAAAAGAGAGAAATTCGCGCACTGTACAAAAGTTTGCCCTTCATCAAAGCAAGCTTTTATGCAGTGCTTTTTTATTTATACACTAAAAACAAATTAATAAAATGACAGTAGTTACAATAGTATTATCCATTGCCTGCTTCATTGTCGGAGGGTTTGCCTCGTACTTGTTCTTCAAGCACGGGCTGAAAAACAAATACGACGGTATCCTGAGAGATGCGGAAGCGGAAGCGGAAGTGATTAAGAAGAATAAGTTGCTGGAAGTAAAGGAAAAATTCCTGAACAAGAAGGCGGACTTGGAAAAAGAAGTGGCCCAACGTAACCAAAAGATACAGCAGGCAGAAAACAAGCTGAAACAACGTGAATTGGTACTGAACCAACGCCAGGAAGAAATCCAGCGCAAGAAGATGGAAGCAGAAGCCGTGAAAGAAAATCTAGAAGCCCAGCTGTCCATCGTAGACAAGAAGAAAGAAGAACTGGAGCACATGCAGCGCCAGGAAATAGAAAAACTGGAAGCTATCTCCGGACTTTCTGCCGAAGAAGCCAAAGAGCGCATGGTAGAATCCCTAAAGGAAGAAGCCAAAACGCAGGCCCAGTCCTACATTAACGACATCATGGACGACGCCAAGCTGACGGCAAGCAAAGAGGCCAAGCGCATCGTGATACAGAGCATCCAGCGCGTGGCTACGGAAACAGCCATTGAAAACTCGGTAACTGTATTCCACATCGAATCAGATGAAATCAAGGGACGTATCATCGGTCGCGAAGGCCGCAACATCCGCGCCCTGGAAGCTGCCACCGGTGTGGAAATTGTGGTAGACGATACTCCGGAAGCTATCGTATTGTCAGCTTTCGACCCGGTTCGCCGTGAGATTGCACGTCTGGCATTGCACCAGTTGGTAACAGACGGACGTATCCACCCGGCACGTATCGAAGAGGTAGTTGCCAAAGTACGCAAGCAGGTAGAAGAGGAAATCATCGAAACCGGTAAACGCACTACTATCGACCTGGGCATCCACGGTCTGCATCCGGAACTTATCCGCATTATCGGTAAGATGAAATACCGTTCTTCATACGGCCAGAACCTTTTGCAGCATGCACGCGAGACAGCCAATCTTTGCGCTGTGATGGCATCAGAGCTGGGACTCAACCCGAAGAAAGCAAAACGTGCCGGACTGCTGCATGATATAGGTAAAGTACCCGATGAGGAACCGGAATTGCCGCATGCACTCTATGGTATGAAGCTGGCAGAAAAGTTCAAGGAAAAGCCGGACATCTGCAACGCCATCGGTGCCCACCACGACGAAGTGGAAATGACCAGCCTGCTGGCCCCCATCGTACAAGTATGCGATGCCATTTCAGGAGCACGCCCGGGAGCACGCCGCGAAATTGTAGAAGCATACATCAAGCGCCTGAACGACCTTGAGCAACTGGCCATGTCCTATCCGGGAGTGACAAAGACATATGCCATCCAGGCAGGCCGTGAGTTGCGTGTCATTGTCGGTGCAGACAAGATTGACGACAAACAGACGGAGAACCTTTCCGGTGAAATCGCCAAGAAGATTCAGGACGAAATGACTTATCCGGGTCAAGTGAAGATTACCGTTATCCGTGAGACACGTGCGGTGAGCTACGCAAAGTAACATCAGAAAAGAAAATAAATGCAGAAAAGGGTGAATTCGTATTCACCCTTTTCTTATTTTTGCACCACAACCATAACTTTACAAAATGAAAGATTATCAGTTTGAAGTTTGTGCCAACTCCGTAGAGAGTTGTATTGCCGCACAAGCCGGCGGAGCAGACCGGGTGGAACTATGCGCAGGCATCCCCGAGGGAGGGACAACCCCCTCATACGGCGATATCCTCATCGCACGGGAAGTATTGCAGCAGACCAAATTGCATATCATTGTCCGTCCCCGTGGAGGAGACTTCCTTTACTCCTCCACCGAACAGCGCATCATGCTGAAAGACATAGAGAATGCCCGCCGCCTAGGCGCTGACGGAGTCGTGTTCGGTTGCCTGACGGCAGAAGGAGATGTAGACATTCCATTGATGGAGCAGCTTATGAAAGCCTCACAAGGGATGTCCGTCACCTTCCACCGTGCTTTCGATGTATGCAGAAATCTACGAAAAGCGATAGAAGATATTATCGAATTAGGATGCAACCGCATCCTAACTTCCGGACAGCAACCTACAGCAGAGCGAGGCATTCCCCTTCTGAAAGAGCTCCAACAACAAGCATCAGACCGAATCATTCTATTGGCAGGCTGTGGGGTGAATGAAGCCAACATAGCCCACATTGCCCGAGAAACCGGTATCCGCGAATTTCATTTCTCCGCCAGGGAAAATATCGAGAGCTCCATGCTCTATCATAATTCCGCCGTCTCTATGGGAGGAACGGTACATATTGATGAATATACACATACCGTCACTACTGCGGAGCGGGTAAAGCGTACAATCGGAGCATTATTAAAAGCCTCTCCCCTAGCCCCTCCCCCGTAGGGAGGGGGACAGAGATAGTCCTACAAAATACAAACAAGAGCAACTTCAAAACTCCCCTCCCTACGGGGGAGGGGTCGGGGGAGAGACCTATAAAAAAAGGATGTACCTTTCGGTACATCCTTTTTTATATCATAGGATAAATATTATTTCTTCACCGGAGAAGAGTATCTTGCATTCAGACCATCCAGAATCTCACGGGTGATGTTATAGACACTGTCTGCATAGAGCAGGTTGTCAAAACCCGTATTGCTGATAATCATGCTGTAACCTTTTGTCTTATTGTACTCCTTCAGGAAAGCATTGATAGAATCACGCAGTTGCAGGCTGTTCTTTTCATTCTCACTCATCAGCTCAGACTGCAGCTTGTTGCTCAGGTTCTGCAAATCCTGCTCCAACTTTGCAATGCGGTTGTATTCCTGCTGCGCTCTCTCCTGAGAAAGATAAGCGTTGTTCTGATACTTTGTCTGGAATTCCTGCTTCTGCTTCTCCAGTTCGCTGGCTTTCTGGTTCAATGTCAGACGGACATTCTCGCCCTTCTTCACCATAGCCTCATTCAAGTCTATGCAATAGTTGTATTTTGCCAAAAGCGTATCTATTTCAACATAAGCAATTTTCATTTCCGATAATCCGCCGGCTTGTGCAGGAGCGCTTGTTGTCTGTTTATCAGTATTGCCGGCACATTGAGCAAATAAAACGATCAGTGCGAGAGCTGCCAGACCGTTCATGAGGTAGTTTAATCTCTTCATAATTGATAAATATTGTTTTTTAAAATTAGTTCATACTATCGTTTAAGGCTTTTTCCAATTCATCAATGGAAAAACGGGACTTGCGTTGCGCTTCCCTATCCTGCGACTGCACGCAACCGATACCTCTATCGCGCATTGCCTTATTGCCACTGACATGCCCGTTAGGGAATCTCCCGCCTTTCACAAAAAAGACCTTCACACCCAATAAAACAATGCAAATAGCAACTATTAACAGAGTTATCAATATTGTATCAAGCATTTCCATTAATTTTGTTACATGAAAATAGTGTTTTTACTATTTTTGTGGGTGCAAATATAGGGCTTTGGTTGGACTAACTCGCCTTTTTTACTCTAAAAAAAGAGAAAGGGGAATAAAATAGTCAATCAATTTAACCATATTTAGCAATAAGTGGTTAATTTAATGGAGAATTGATATTTGACAATTGATAATGAAGGCTGCATAAACACATGTAAGGCAGCCGCTAATTCAGATAATTATGGAAAAAAAAGACTTGAAACCGGCTGGTGTATTTCACTATTTTGAGGAAATCTGCCAAGTGCCGCGCCCTTCGAAGAAGGAAGAGAAAATCATTGCTTACTTAAAAGCATTCGGAGAAAAACATAAGTTGGAAACGAAGGTGGACGAAGCCGGAAACGTTCTGATAAAGAAACCCGCTACTCCGGGTATGGAAAACCGCAAGACTGTCGTACTTCAATCGCACATCGACATGGTATGTGAAAAGAACAACGACGTGAAGCACGACTTCCTGACCGACCCTATCGAAACCGAAATTGACGGTGAATGGCTGAAAGCCAAAGGTACAACCTTGGGAGCCGACAACGGCATCGGTGTAGCCACCGAACTGGCTATCCTTGCCGACGACAGCATCGAGCACGGTCCTATCGAATGCCTCTTCACCGTGGACGAGGAGACCGGACTGACCGGTGCCTTCGCCCTGAAAGAAGGCTTCATGAACGGAGACATTCTGTTGAACCTCGATTCCGAAGATGAAGGCGAGCTCTTCATCGGCTGTGCAGGCGGTATAGATTCCGTTGCCGAATTCACCTACCGGGAAGTGGACGTACCGGCAGGATATTTCTGCTGCAAAGTGCAGATAAAGGGGCTGAAAGGCGGACACTCCGGCGGCGACATACACCTGGGGCGCGGCAATGCCAACAAGCTGCTGAACCGCTTCCTAAGCCAGGCATCCCAGAAGTACGACATGTACCTTTGCGAAATAGACGGTGGTAACCTGCGCAACGCCATTGCCCGCGAAGCACACGCGGTAATTGCCATACCCGATGCCGACAAGCATGCCCTGCGCACAGACTTGAATGTCTTTGCCGCCGAAGTGGAGGCAGAATATGCCGTCGTTGACCCGGACCTCCAATTCGTACTCGAATCGGAAGCAGCCCGTCCCAAAGCCATTGACAAAGATACCGCCAAGCGCTTGCTGCAAACCATCTATGCCGCACCTCACGGTGTGTATGCCATGAGCCAAGACATTCCGGGGCTGGTGGAAACCTCCACCAATCTGGCCTCCGTAAAGATGAAATCCGGCCATATCATCCGTATCGAGACCAGCCAGCGCAGCTCTACCGCCTCCTCCAAACAAGACATTGCCAATATGGTGCGTACTGTATTCGAAATGGGTGGAGCAGCCGTATCTTTCGGCGACGGATATCCGGGCTGGAAGCCCAACCCGCATTCAGAAATCCTGGAAGTGGCTGTTGAGTCCTACAAACGTTTGTTCGGTGTAGATGCCAAGGTAAAAGCTATCCATGCAGGTCTGGAATGCGGACTGTTCCTTGACAAATACCCGGCACTGGACATGATTTCCTTCGGACCTACCCTGCAGGGTGTGCACTCTCCCGACGAACGGATGCTGATTCCTACCGTACAGAAGTTCTGGGACCATCTGCTGGATATACTGAAGCACATTCCGGTGAAATAAATATCCCGCGTTCCTTAAAGGGGAACGGAAATAGTTTGTATGAACGTTATCCATAAGATAGGAGTTATACTCTTCCTTCTCTGCCCGTACATCAGTCTGTACGGGCAAGAAGGAAGAGATACCCTCACGTTTCGGATAGTAAGCTACAATGTAGAAAACCTATTCGACTTCCGACATGACACACTAAAGAATGATTACGAGTTCCTGCCGGATGCCACCCGGCATTGGAACTACTCTAAATACAGAAAGAAACTGGATAATATAGCCCGCGTCATCATCGCCACCGGAGGATGGACGCCGCCCGCCCTTGTTGCCTTGTGTGAGGTGGAGAATGACAGTGTGATGCGCGACCTTACCCGCTACTCTGCCTTGCGCGAAGCAGACTACCGGTATGTGATGACACAATCTCCCGACAAACGCGGCATCGACGTAGCGCTGTTGTATCAACGTAATCTTTTCAAACTGCTTTCCTATCAGAGCCTCCCCGTAGACAAGCCCCGGAAGAATAGCCGTCCCACACGGGACATTCTTCACGTCAACGGATTGTTGCTGAACCGGGATACGCTTGATGTACTGGTAGCTCACTTCCCATCCCGTTCGGGAGGGGCAAGAGAGTCTGAACCCTACCGGCTACTGGCTGCCCGAAAGGTGAAGCATGCTATAGACAGCCTATACACGATACGCCAACATCCGCAAATAGTCCTTTTAGGGGATTTCAACGATTATCCGGAGAATAAATCGGTAAAGGAGGTGTTGGAGGCAGCAGCACCGTCAACATTGCAAGACTCTCTACGTCCACAAAAACTTTACCATCTACTGGCAGGAAAAGCCAAAACACGCAAGCACTTCGGCAGCTACAAGTATCAAGGAGAATGGGGACTGCTGGACCACATCATCGTATCGGGTACGTTGCTGCAAGAACACGCACCGCTATATACAGAGGAAGCAAAGGCAGACGTATTCTGCCTGCCCTTCCTACTGACAAGAGACAAGAAATACGGAGGGCAGCAACCCTTCCGCACCTACTACGGGATGAAGTATCAAGGAGGATACAGCGACCACTTGCCTGTATATGCGGAGTTCCGGTTGATATATTAGTCGGAATACTGATACAGTTTCAAGTCAAACTTCTGTACCATCACCAGCAAGTGGTCGAAGATGTCGGACTGAATGCGCTCGTACTCTTTCCATACCTTGTTGCGAGAGAAGAAATATACCTGGATGGGTACCCCATACGTCGTGGGTTCCTTCTGGCTGATAATCAAGTCCATCTCCTGGTTCACCACCGGCAGGCTGCACAAATAGCGTTCGATGTAGATACGATAGAGCTGCGCATTGGTTGGCACCTCTCCTTCTGCAGGCTGATAGTCAGCCATCAAGGGGACTTCCTTGCGGATATTATCCAGCATTTCCGGAGTGCAGAACTTCAGGGTAGTCATATCCAGAAAGATATTCTTGTTTACCCGTCGCCCGCCACTTTCCTGCATGCCGCGCCAGTTCTGGAAGGAATTGTTCACCAGGGTATACGGCGGTACGGTCGAGATGGTTTCGTCCCAGTTGCGTATCTTGACCGTGTTCAGCGTAATCTCCTCTACAACTCCATTGGCAACGCCACCCGGCAGCGCTATCCAGTCCCCTATCCGCAACATGTCGTTAGCAGAGAGCTGCACGCCGGCTACAAACCCCAGAATGCTGTCCTTAAATACCAGCATCAGTACAGCCGCAGATGCGCCCAGACCGGCAAACAAGGCCATAGGAGACTTGCCTATCAGCACTGAAACCACTATGATGCCTCCGATAAAAAACAGCAGCACTTGCAATACCTGCACGAAGCCTTTCAGCGGACGGTTCTTCTGCTTGTCCTTCATGTTATAAACATCGAGCATCACCAGCAACAAGCCGTTGATAGTAAGCAGCACCGCCACAATGATATAGACAGCACACACCTTTTGTGAGAACTCAAGCATCTCCTTTCCACGCACAAAGGCCATGGGCAGCAGGTAGTAGATGAGGATTCCCGGCAGAATATGTATCAAATGGTGTATCACCCTGCGTTTCATCAGCAACGTATTCCACTGATGGGGAGAGCGCCGGGTATAATGCTTCATACCGCCAACGAAGATTGCCTGGCACAAATAGTCCAGCCCTATCGAAAGCCCCACCATCAGCAGTGCAATAATCGTCTCGTCAAACATATCGGCAAACTTCGGGTCTATCCCCCAACCTATCAGGACTTTATTCATCCATCCTCCTAAACTCATCATAAGCTCTCTTTTTTTTGAAGTGTCTTGTTTGTATAACAATCCAAAGATAAAGATGTTTTCAGAGAACGGCAAGCATATACCCTTTTTTCATCAACGACTCAATCCTCACGCTCGGGTCGTTTTTTAGCGACCGCCGCAGATAGGACATCTGTACATTCAAGGCAAGGGAGTTGGCATACGAGGCAGTGCCCCACACAGCATCCAGCAACGTATCGCGACTGACAGTCTTATTCACATTCAGCGCAAGCAAGCGAAGGATATCGGCTTGACGGGAAGTAATCAGCACCTTACTATTTCCCGTACGAATCTCGTTCGTACTGTAATTGAATACGGAATGGCCGAAAGCATACATCTCATCCTCCGCCACGCCGGACAACTGCGAAGTGAAACGCTCGCGGATACGCGCTGTCAGCTCTTCCGGATAGAAAGGTTTGGCAAGATAATCGTTCGCCTTCAGTTGGAATCCTTGCAGGCGGTCGGCCTTATCGCTACGGTCGGAAAGGAAAAAGATCAGGACGTGTTTATCCATCTCGCGGATGCGTTCAGCCACTTCAAAGCCATTGTAACCGGGCATATTGATATCGAGCAATACCAAATCAGGCTTTATGAGCGGAAATTGTTCCAGAGCAATTTTCCCGTTTCCGGCATAAGTCACTTCATAGCCTTCCTTCTCAAGAAAGCGCTTCAGCAACATTGAATATTTCAAATCATCATCGGCAAAAAGTATTTTCAAGGCTTTCATATCATTGGTTATTTTAGAGTAGGGATTATGCGGGTTAGCACAGACTTATTGAGGAATATTAATTTCAATCATTGTTCCCTTGCCTGCCTGACTATTTAAAGAAATGCTTCCATGATGCGCCTCTACCAGCAACTTTACATAGCTCAACCCCAGACCAATGCCGGGCAACGAACGGTCGGGAAGATTACTGCCCCGATAGAACTTATCGAATACACGGTTCTGTTCGGAAACCGGAATGCCGATGCCATCATCAGACACCCGTATCGTCAATTGGTGATCCTGCAAAAGGCAATCTACAACAATATGCACAGACTTGCCCGAATACTTTACGGCGTTCTCTATCAAATTACTGATAATATTAGAAACATGCACCGGGTCTGCCGTTACCAGAGTCTCCGAACTGAAATGGGTTTCAATAGCAACATCCTTACCCTCAGGAACATGGTAAAGCCGGACAAGCTTTTCCAAACTCGTCTTTATATCAAATGTACGGACGGAAAGCTGCGTGTGTTCATCATCGGCACGCGTCATATCACGTAGTTTTGAAAGATAGGCCGACAAGTTATCCAGCTCGGACATGGAATCGTGAATCACTTCATCCATCGCTTTCTCATCTGTTCGCATAGACTTGTCATTGAGAAAGGCTATACACATTTTCAGAGCCTGGACGGGACGTTTCAGTTCATGTATCATAGTGTTTACAAAGCTTTTTCGCAGTTCGTCTATCCGCCGTTGCTTCAAGATGGTTTTTATCTGAAACAGCAGACAAAGCCCCAGCAGAAATATCAGACATGTACTGCCCACTAACTGCCAACCCATACGCACAAGTACCACATGAGGTGAAACCTTCACGGAAACAAGCACAAACTGGCGTTTCAGGGGATTATAAGGATACATTACTTCTATATATGGATTGAACAATGTACCTTGCCGTTTCAGTTCCGCATTCCACTGGTAAATGGAATCTTCGGAAACCACCAGATGCGTAGTAAACGTTTGTTCGTCCAAACGTATGGCAAGCAAGGAATCAAATTGCTGCAACGCAAAAGGCACATCCAACTCCAAACGATAAAGATTAATAATAGAGTTCAAATTAGGAGCATCTTTATCGGACATATTGATTTTGAATGAATCCTTCGCAATGAGCCGCTCTTCCGGCAAAAGGGTGTCTAACGCCAATGCCCATTTCCTACGCTTTGCCTCTCTCTCTTTATCATCTGTACTGGCAGAGTCCTGCTGCTCTATTTTGAGAGTTTCTATATTCTTTTGGCCCAAGCTCTCCAAGTCCCGCCCTTTCAGAACACCCAAAATTAATTCGTCGATAGTGGTCCGCTTTTCCAAATCAATGGATTTGCTCAAGTGATAGAAGAACATATTGGTATTGCTAAGCACCTTTTTGGGTTGGGGAGTACGGATAGAGTCATACTGTTGGGTGGTCTGCAAGATGCAATCATAAATACCATTGATTTGTTCATCATTCATATACTGATACTGATTACGCAACCAGTAGACCTGTCCGCAGGTAATAAGCAGTATCGATGCGATGGAGAATATCCAAACGATCTTAATCCGTTGTTCCATAATTGTTCTTTTTTAGTCTCACTTAGAAAGACTTTCATTTAGTACCGACAAAGGTAGAAGTTAGCTTGCAAATATAGGTACGTGCGAGGCAGATATTATGCATTGAGTAATATTTCAGTAATAACTTTCAGCCTCTTCTGAAGCAAAATCCGCATAGTTTTGCAGTACAATAATCGCTGGAAGCAATATGTAAAACCTCTAAAAATGTAAAAACTATGAGTGCAAGAATTATTTTCCTCAATCTGTGTCTCGCTATATTGTTCGCATCACAAGCGAAGGCACAAATCATCGTTTCTGATGGAACGAAAATACAGAATGATACCATCGGTGAAGCACAAATCCTTGTGCAATATGAAACGCGCTGTATCAGTAATACGGAAAAGCCGGAAAATGTTACGGAAGAAACCATGATGCTGGAAGTCGGTAAAAATCTCTCTAAGTTCTACAGTTACACCAAGTATGTTTGCGACTCTGTACTGGCAGTAGACTTCGCCAATAAAGCCTCGCAGGAAACGATTAATGAACATCTGAAACAATACGGAACAAGCAAACTGAGCGAACGAACCTTCAGAGGTTATCCTGCCGGAAAAGTAACGACCCTCGATGAAGTGGCAGGCATGACGCGCCTGCGTTGCGAAGAAACGGATGAACGTCCGCAGTGGAAGATACTGGCAGAAAACGATAGTGTCCTCTCCTACCTTTGCAGCAAAGCCGAATGTCAATTAAAAGGCCGTACATGGACGGCATGGTTTACTGCAGAAATACCCATAAGCGAAGGTCCATGGAAGCTTTGCGGACTGCCCGGACTGATACTGAAAGCCGAAGACAGTGAAGGGCATTATTCATTCACTGCCACAGGTGTAGAGCAATGCCACACATATCGGCCGATACTTTTCGACGGAAAGAAGCACGAACCGATGAACCGCAAAGCATACAACAAAGTGCACGAACGTTATTATGCCGATCCGGTAGGATTTATCACCGGAAGCATGCCGAACGTCACCGTTAAGGTTAGTGATGAACACGGCAATGCAACCAAGAACCCGAAAAACGTTCCTTATAATCCACTGGAACGATAATATTTCTCCACACCCGTAAGCATTCGTGAAATCTATCGCATACTGAATACATTTCAGTCGTATACTGAACCCTATTCAGTCGTATAGTGAATGCCATTCAGTCGTATACTTAAACATCCTCTTTTTACGCATTGATAATCAACAAATTACGAAATCACCATAATCGTATAAAAATTTCAACAAACTTCAATTGCCAAACAATCAATTATTGCAGTGTATGAATAAAAAAACTATCATTCTATTTTTCCTGTTTCTCTTTAGTTTCTTGTCGTCTACCTACGCCCAGACGTTGAGCGGCAAGATAACAGATGCAGAAACCAATCAACCGCTGGAAGCTGTAATGATTAGTGTATTACGCGGACACACAACGATAGACTATGCATTGACCGATGCCAAAGGACAATTTTCTTTGCCGTGGAAGCATAGCGGAATGCTGCAACTCAATATTTCTTTGTTAGGCTATAAGAGAGAAATGCGGAATATCAATGCGGCAGGAATCCTGAATCTCAGCCTACAACCGGAAGCCATCGTATTAAAAGAAGTACAAATACGTCCCGGACGTATCAATACCCGAAAAGATACGGTGAGATATGACTTGGCACAGTTTGCTTCATCTAAAGATGTGCACATAAAGGATGTATTGAAGAAACTTCCGGGCATGGATGTAGATGAAAACGGACAGGTTAAGTATAAAGGGAAAGCCATCAACCACTACTTTGTGGAAGGAATGGACGTGACAGGCGGACGTTATAACCAAATCAACAACAATCTGAGCGCCAAAGCCGTAAAGAGTGCGGAAATCATGGAGAACTATCAGTCAGTAAAGGCCTTGAAAGGAAAAATCAATTCCGATGAGGTGGCATTGAACCTGAAACTCGACCCGAAAGCACGCGATCAATGGATAGCAAACGGTACTCTGGGAACCGGATGGAGTGAGAACAACAAAATCCTGTGGGAAGGCAGACTGAATGCCCTTCAACTGGGTAAAGGAAAACAGAGTGTCTATAATTACAAGACGAATAACAATGGCAAGGACCTCAGCAACGAGCAAACCAAACTGACCGGAAATGGCCAGCAACAAGTTCCGCTTTCCGGTTTTCTCTCCCAGCCGGGCATCAGCGCACCATTAGACAAGAATCGCTTATTATTCAATGAAACCCACACCCTGAACGGCAACCGTATGTACAAATGGAATGATGACCGCAGCTTACGCCTGCAAGCCGGATATACTCATGAGCTAATCCAACAGCAACGGGGAAATACCCAAATCTATTATCAACCGACAGATACCATACAAATAGACGAAACCTACCATTATCGTCTGAGAAGTGACATCGCTAATCTGGAACTGCGTTATGAAGACAACAGCAGCCGGAATTATATATCCAACCGCTTCACCGTAGACGGAGAAATAAATCGCGGACGTTCGGAGGAACTGGGACAAACTCTGCAAACGTCACAGCTAAGTGCCGGAAACTACTTCAATCTTATCCGAAACCGGGAAAGCGGAACCTGGGAATTTCGTTCGACGACACAGTATGCTTACCAGCCTGCATCCTTACTACTCGAAGAAGGAAAAAGTAAATTCAACCAGCACAACTTCTACACAGATAACAGTGCCGCATATCTACGAAAGTATGATGGATTTACCCAACAATATAAGGCAGGAATACAAGGAGAACGGGCTACCCTGAAATATACTCCGACAAGACAGCCCAATGATTTCAATGCTTCGCATCTGTCATTGCATATTACCCCCTACTTCCAGCTGGAACGTGGAAAATGGCTGGCTACACTTTCGCTTCCTCTGAAAGCAGATCGGTATTTCTCACAACAGCGTTCGTTCCTGTTCTTCAATCCGTCCATGTATTTGCGCTATAAACTGGATTATCATTGGACGTTCTCCCTTTATGGCAGTCTGAAACGCTCGGCAGAAGACTTCTCCGACTTGTATCCGGGACTCTACCAAACTGATTACCGCACCTGGCGAGACGGCAACGGACTTTTCCCTACCAGCCTCACGCAAACCTACAATCTCTACGGAGAGTACAAAAACACTGTACAGGAATTTTTCATCACTGCCGCACTAACCTACAGCCGCAGCAACCGGAATACTCTTTTCGAACAGAGTGTTTCCGAAAATGCCATTGTCTACACTCGTCGTGAACTACCGAACCATAACGATAGCTGGAATCTCAGCAGTACTTTCTCCAAAGGTATATACGACTGGCATTTGAAAACCTCACTCACCCTACTACTCAGTCGCAGCAATGGCGAACAGCTTACCCGCCTGGCTGACAGCGAGGGTAACCGGCAAAGTCTTCTGCAGACCTATCGTTATGATTATCTGAAAGCAGAGCCTAAAATAATCTGGTCTCCCGCAGATGTTTTTGAAGCGGAATATCATGCCACATTAGGCTATGGCGGCAGTAAGATAGGAAGTGATACCCGTCTCACCCCGTTACTGGACTTCGTACAACGGCTACATCTCACATTCAGTATCGGGCAGGTAGACCTACGGCTATCCGGCGAGCATTACCGGAATGACTTAGGAGGGGACGCACATCTCAACACCGTGTTCGCAGATGCATCCCTTATCTATAAAAGAAAAAAATGGAGATTGGAAGCAAGCCTCAACAACCTGTTCAACAAAAAAGAGTATGCTTACACAACGTATTCCACCACGCAAAGCTACACTTCACGACTAAATATACGTCCGAGGGAAGCAATGGTGACGATAAATCATCAGTTCTGAGCCTGCAATATCATCACCGTGGAATATATCAATATCCCAACTATCGTCAATCCGCCCACCAATATGGGAGCATAAATATGGGGGACTTTCTTCATGGTCTTATACCCGCTGACTTTCAGGAAAAGGCGATATACAATGTATGCGGCAATCAATCCAACCAATGTTCCCGCGATGAGATCGCCCGGATAATGCACTCCCAAGTAGATACGTGAATAGCAGGTCAGCAACGCCCATCCCATCATAAACACAGTGAGCCATCGTTTACGGAAAAGAAACCAGACAAAGAATGCCAGGCCAAAAGTATTGGCAGCATGACAGGAGGGGAATCCATAACGCCCTCCTCGATGTCCGTTTACGATATGCACCATGTCGGATATGGGATTTTCCAGATTGGCGGGACGAAGGCGTTCCACATACGGGCGTATCAATGTTGCCCCCGTCTGGTCGGCAATGGTAATTACGAGTGCCAGACCGACCATGCAGCACAAAGTCACTTTCCAATGGAAGTTGCGCAGCATCACATACCAAATGGCAGCATACATCGGCACCCAGACCCACTTACCGCTGTAAGCACTCATAAAGTAATCGAAAAAGGTGTTGTGCATCCCATTGATGAAAAGGAATATGTTTGTGTCTATATCTATCGCCCCTTGCAAGGCATCCATAAGTGCTGTCATACTTTATACTCTTATACTTTAATTATCTTCCTCTATCTTTTTGCTATATCGTCATACAATTTCTGCAGATAGGCTTTGCCCAACGGCAAGTTCTTTCCCTTTACCGTGCCCTCATCCACTACCACAGCACCTGCCTGGCAATTGAATATCACCTGGTTGTCCGCTGTCACCATACCGAAAGCATCGGGTACGGTAAAGAACGCGAAATGAGGGGAAGCGGGATTAAGCATATCTTTACTGAAAACAAACTCTTCATGGGGCAGCGCCAATTGGGCCAGCAACGTGGCTGCAATGTCATGTTGCGAGCCATAGACGTCAATGCGCCTCGGCTCTCGGATGGCACCGCCCACCATCAACAGAGGTATCCGGTAGCGTTCTACCGACAAATTGTCGATATGTTCGGGATAAGCTCCCAAGTGGTCTGGAACAAACACAATCACCGTATTCTTCCACTGGGGAAGCTCACGGAACTGTCTTACAAAATCACCTGCACAACTATCCGTATAGGCAAAGGCGTTCAGCCGGTCATTCTCCAGACGACGGAAAGGTACTTCAAAAGGCTCGTGGCTGCTGGAGGTCTGCAAGACACGGAAATGAGGAGTTTTCTCTTCTGCAGTTCCTTCGGCAGCTTCGGTTTTCAAGTCTTCCAGCAGACGGTTGAATACGAGATGGTCGTGCGCCCCCCACTTACTTAAACGTTCCGTTACGGGAAAGTCCTGGTCGGAAACAATATCTTCAAAGCCCGATGACATCAGGTAGGAACGCATATTGGTAAAGTCGGCATCACCGCCATAATAATACTTGGTACCATAACCCGCCTTCCGCAAGCTGCCTGCAATGGCAGGAATGGACTGCGTTTTACGGGGATACTTCATAATACTCGTAGTGGGCTGGGCAGGATAGCCACTCAAGATAGCCACCAGTCCACGGTCCGTACGAAAACTGTTGGCGTAGAAGTTCGTAAAGAGCACCCCTTCCTTACTCAAGCTATCCAGATGGATGGCAATATTCGGCTCACCTCCCAAAGCTGTCATCAACCTGGAGGAAAAACTCTCAAGAATCACAAAGAGTACATCGGGACGCTGAGTATTGAATAAAGTATGCAGCGAATCGGCAGATTGCTGCACAGAATCCGTCTTTTCCGTTTGACCACCGGCAACTGCGGGTTCAAGCATGTCTTTAAAAAGCCGGTCGGCCTCCGCAGCTTCCATAAAACGGTACTGCTTGCTAAAGTCCTTCTGCTTGGCAAGAGATTCCATCAGACTGAATGCAGGGTTGATAGCTGCATGGTTCAGACGCTGCTCGGCACTGAAATAGACTTTCCCCACATTCATGGTAGATACTGTAAAGCCTCCACGGATAGGAATAAACAGTAGCCCCGTCATCAGCAACAATATACCTGACACCTTCAGGCGACGATAAGGCAGTTTCATCCGCAGCAACAGCTTCTTCTGCAGCAAGATGCCGTAGAAAACAGCATACAGCACGACAGCATAAACAGCCATTGCCACAATTCCCCCCAGCACCATCCAAATGCTGACACTGGCCACTGCGTCTTTAGGGGAAGAAAAGAAATAGAATAACGGAGTAGCATCCAAACGGAACCCCCAATACTCGTATAATCCTAAATCGACAGTAAAAATTATGGAGATAAGTACTGAAATGAAGAGGAAATAGCTGCACCAGATGCGATAAAGGGATTTAGAAAGTGTCCATACAGAGGTTATGAAAAGAAAACCGGGAATAGCTGTCAGATAACCAGCCAGAGATAGGTCTAAAGGTAACCCATGCCAAATGACACTGAACCAGTCCGCACACGAGGCATCCGGGTACAGCGATTTGTAAAACAGCATAAACAGTGGTTTTTGCAACACAAAAATGCAGACAAACAAGCAGTATGTCTTAATAAATCCTATGAGCCTATCTTTCATCGGTGCCTTATTGTATATCTAAATATAAGGCGCAAAAATAAATCTTTTTATTCTATTTCTCACCAATATTAGTCAATAATTACATTGAAAGATAGGCTTATAGGATATTTTAAGTTTATCCGTTCACGCGTTTGTAATCTTCAAGGAACTTCCTCAGACCGGAATCGGTCAGCGGATGATTAAGTAAACCCTTAATGGCCGAAAGCGGACAAGTAGCCACATCAGCACCCACCTCTATACACTGCATGATATGTGCCGTATGACGGATAGAGGCGGCAAGTACCTGGGTGGTATATCCATAATAACGGTACATCTCTACAATCTTCGCAACCAATGCAATGCCATCCTCACAGATATCATCGAGACGCCCCACAAACGGAGAAACATACGTTGCACCTGCCTTGGCTGCAAGCAATGCCTGACCGACAGAAAATACCAGAGTACAATTTGTACGGATACCTTTGCCCGAGAAGTATTTAACGGCCTTGATACCTTCTGCAATGCAAGGCACCTTCACTACGATATGCGGATTCAAGGCTGCCAATTCTTCACCCTCTTTAATCATGCCTTCATAGTCGGTGGCTATCACCTCGGCACTTACATCGCCTTGCACAATATTACAGATGTCCACATAGTGCTTACGCTGGTTCTCCACTCCTTTGATACCTTCTTTTGCCATAAGCGAAGGATTAGTGGTAACTCCGTCGAGTACGCCCAAGTCATAGGCCTCCCGAATCTGTTCCAAATTTGCCGTATCAATAAAAAACTTCATGATATAAATGTTTAGATGGTTGATATTACAAATATAACGATTTACACCATAAATGGTTCCCGCCAGTCCTTTATTATCTTTGCTTGACGTAATTATTATCCGGTCAGCGGTTTCGCTTCAAGAATAAACGGTTAGTAATTGTTTGCGGCAATTCATTCTCATAGTGGGTTACCATAATCATCGTTTTATCCCGACGATGGCAGAATGCCTCTATAATCTTCTTGACCCGACGGCGGTTGTATGTATCGAGTCCATGAAGCGGTTCATCCAATATCAGCAGTTCCGGGTCCTTGACAAAAGCACGTGCCAATAATGCCAGACGCTGTTCCCCGCTGGAGAGTTGCAGAAAAGGATTGTCTTTCAAGGCGGCAATACCGAAAATCTCCATCCACCACTCACATACCGACATCTGTTCGGCATGAGGACGTTTATACAATCCGATGCTGTCGTGCAGACCGGAAGCGACAATCTCTATGGCAGGCAGATTCTTCAGATAAGCACGATGCATTTCCGGACTGACATAACCGATGTGTTTCTTGATTTCCCAAATACTCTCCCCCGTTCCGCGCTTCCGTCCGAAAAGACTGATATCGCAGGCGTATGACTGCGGATTATCCGCACAAACCAAACTAAGCAAGGTAGACTTGCCGGCACCGTTCTCGCCACTCAGCGCCCACTTCTCACCACGCATCACTGTCCAATCCAGCTCCTTCAGAATGGTACGGTCATCGTAACGGATGCTAACCCCGTTCAATTTCACCACTTCGTCCGAAGTGAAATTCGCATGTTCGTAGGGCAAATCGAGAATACGCCGCTGCAATTCCTCCAACGCTCCGGCCTCTTCTTGAATACGCATCTGATTGTCCGCACAGAATGCCTGCACATACTCCTCACGTTCCATCTTTTCGCCCACCTTCATCTCCTCTACCGGCACAACGTGTGTAACAAATGAAGGTATGTCATCCAACATGGAAAGCACAAGGACAATCTGCAACTCGCCCAGCCGGGTAAGCCGATCCAGCAAATTAAAAAGCAGTTCACGGGTAGGCGCATCCAGCCCTATGAAAGGATTGTCCATGATAAGAATTCGGGGAACAGTCAGTAAAGCTTTAGTCAACTGAAACTTGCGCAGCTCCCCACTGCTGAGAAGAATGATTTTCTTGTCAAGCATCGGCTCTATGCTGAAAAGTTCAAATAGCTGCCGTCTCAAGGCATCGTCTTTTACCTCTCCCAGCACTTCGCGTACTAGCGGAGCATCCTCTTGGTCGTGGGCATTCCAACGCTGTTGATAGTAATAATTGGCATCGGCAGAACCGTAAGTATCACGGAAGGCAATGTATTTGATATTGTCATAGGCAGTTTTCGTGAGGGAGGGAGAGAAATCATAGGTAAGCTCACCATCACGCAAAGGATACTTTCCCGTCAGCATATCCACCAGGAGGCTCTTTCCGGCTCCGTTCGGTCCTACAATGGCAATGTGTTCTCCTGCCAGGAAATCAAGAGTGACAGGCTCTGTCAAACGAACAAGCGGGTTGCGTACTACGCCCCCCGCTATGTGTATTGTATGTTGCTGCATCATCCAATCATCATTTATACATAATCAGTGCCGATTGGGCCGGAACAACAACTTCGGGGCCGTACAGTGTGCCCAAACCTTGTTCATTGATAAAGCCATCCTTGCAGACCACTGTATATTTACCTTCGGGTACGGTAAGTTTGGCAGGCTCCTTACGGGCATTCAAGACTACTATAATATCTCCCCATGCATCACCGTTGGCATTTTCTTTCAGACGGTAAACCACCACATTGCTGCCGTCAACCGGTAGAAATTCCAAATGCTTACGCACCAAATCCGCATCACCCATACGGAAAGCCGGATGCTTCTTACGAAGCTGTATCAAACCTTTATAATAAGCAAATACATCTGTATGCTCCGCCTTTCGTCTCCAATCAATCGCATTGATGGAATCGGGACTCTCAAAACTATTGTGTACTCCCTTCTTGTCACGCATCACTTCCTCACCGGCATAAATAAACGGTACACCTTGGGAAGTGAATACGGCTGTTTGCGCCAGTTTGTCAAGCTTTGCCAATTCTACGGGAGTAATACCCGGGATACTTGCTTTCAGCCTATCCACCAAGCACATATCATCATGGCAGGAAACATAGCTGATCATCTGTGTAGGTTGTTCCGCCCACGGAGCCTTACTATAATTCACAGAGTCATTATTTACTTGCGGATGCCTGATGGCTCCTACAATACCAAACTTTATGCTCTCCTCTCCTCCCGGCAATCCGGCAAGGAAAGCACCTTGATGATTGTCATTGAACGGACCGCGCAAAGCATCACGCATTTCGTCAGAGAAAGCAGCAACACCCGGCATCTTATAAGTATTGGCTTTCATTGCCAGAGAATCTTCCGCCATCTGTGGAGCCGATGCCGCCCATCCTTCACCATATATAAATATAGTCGGATCTACAGACGTTGCCGCCTTACGGATTTCGTTCATTGTCTCGATGTCATGGATACCCATCAAGTCAAAACGGAATCCGTCAATGTGATATTCATTAATCCAATGTAATACAGACTCTATCATGTATTTACGCATCATCGGACGGTTGCTGGCAGTTTCATTGCCACAAGCCGAACCGTCTGCATACGTTCCGTCCGGTCGCTGACGGTAAAAGTATCCCGGCACTGTACGTTCAAAATTACTGTCGGATGTATTGAAAGTATGGTTATACACCACATCCAGAACAACACGGATACCTGCTTTGTGCAAAGCCTGCACCATCTGCTTGAATTCCCGGATACGAACATCCGGTTTGTAGGGGTCGGTAGAATAAGAGCCGTCAGGCACATTGTAGTTCTGCGGATCATATCCCCAATTATACTTGTTCTCGTCCAGCCTTGTCTCATCAACGGAGGCATAGTCATAAGACGGAAGGAGATGTACATGTGTCACTCCCAATTCTTTCAGATGGTCAATGCCGGTTGCCAGCTTGTCGGGACTTACCGTTCCTTGTTCTGTCAATGCCAGGAACTTTCCTTTATGCTCAATACCCGACGACGGGTCGATGGACATATCACGATGGTGCATTTCATAAAGAATCACATCGGCAGGAGAGGCCAATGCCGGACGTTTATCATCTGCCCATCCTTCGGGGTCCGTGGATTTCATGTCGATGATGGCGGCACGCTTTCCATTCACCCCTACAGCTTTGGCATTGATACCCGGAGTGTCCCCCAACCACTTATCATTGATTTTCACATTGAATGTGTAGAATTTACCTATCAAGTCCTTTTCAACTTTAGTTTTCCAAGTTCCTTCTTCAGAGGATTCCATTGAAATAGTTTCATAGGCATGCCCTCCGTCTCCTGCTTCGAACAACATCAGGCGAACTTCATCCGCCGTAGGTGCCCACAATGTGAATTGCGTGGCAGCAGGTGTATATTCCATCTCTGTCAGACTACCCGAACGGACAGGGTAAAGTTCGTACGAAGCATACTCCGTCTTCGCGGGAGTGCAGCTTACAACCGTCGTTGCGGCCACTCCAATGATAGCAAGTTCATTCAATTTCATGATATTATTTTTAGATTCTACATTTCAATTCTTATCACTTCTTCACCTTATCCGGATTTTTGGCAATAAAGTCTTTCCAGCCATGATAGCCTTTCTCCACCGTGGGACGCCCCATCTGCAGAAAGTGACAATAGGCAGCAGCAAGCCCGTCCGTTGCATCCATAAAAGTAGGCATATCCTCTTTAGGAAAATGCAGCATACGCTGCAACATGTCCGCCACCTGTTCCTTGGATGCCTGTCCGTTTCCGGTGATGGCCATCTTTATTTTTAAAGGAGCATATTCCGTAATGGGAATATCCCTGCTCAAAGCAGCTGCCATTGCTACGCCTTGCGCACGCCCCAACTTCAACATGGACTGTACATTCTTTCCGAAGAAAGGGGCCTCAATAGCGAGCTCGTCAGGCAAATAACTCTCTATGATACTCAGTACCCGTTCATGAATATGACGTAACTTCAGATAGTGGTCTCCAAATTTGCGGAGGTCGATAATTCCCATGGCTATCATTTCCGGCTTGACACCTGCCACACGCAATACTCCATACCCCATAATGGTGGTACCAGGGTCTATACCCAATATTATTTTCTCTTTGACCGGTTGTATCACACTATTACCTCCATCAATGTAGGAAAGCCAATCACTTTATCTTTAAAGATATTCAGTAATTCCTCGTTCAGTTTCACTCCTTGCTCTTGATGCCAACGATGCAGTTTGGCAGAGTTTTCCACCTCAAACTGAACAGAATAGCAGATGCTTCCTTCTTCAATATGACTCAAGATACGGGCTATACGTGGAGCATACAATGTTCCGTTCTTTTCTACCTCGGGAAGATAGTGTTCCTGCATCCATATCAGGAAGTTTTTGTCTTCTCCTTCCTCTACATGATAAGTGGTATTATATATCAGCATAACTTATTTTTTCAAATTCTTTCGCAAACATAGCAATTATTTCAGAATAATGCATTATATTTGCACCATCAAAAACGAAAGCAAGCCTGCAAACGTTGGCAACGGGGCGTTAGCTCATCTGGCTAGAGCGCGACACTGGCAGTGTCGAGGTGATGAGTTCGAGTCTCATACGCTCCACGAAAATTAAAACGGTTAGATTAGTCTAATCGTTTTTTTTGTACGCATTAACGAGCTATAAATTTACATATAGTCCATTTTCATTCGACAACTCATGAAAGAAGCTTTTACACGCAAGTCATTACTTATTTTAGGACGTGGCATAGGGCAAGTCATGTTCCAAAACAATGCATTGTCCGGATTATTGATGTTGATTGGAATCTTTTTGAATTCATGGCAAATGGGCCTATTGGCTGTAAGTGGCAACATAATAAGTACGTTGACAGCCCGTATCTCAGGATATGACTGTGATGATATAAAAAATGGATTATATGGTTTTAACGGTACACTGGTAGGAATAGCCGTAGGGGTCTTTATGCTTCTGACTGTAAGTTCCTTGATGCTGATGGCTATTGCCTCGTGTGCATCTACCTACATTGCACGGTTTTTCAACATGCAACGCGTGTTGCCCGGATTCACTACCCCTTTTATCCTTTCTGTATGGATGCTGCTGGGATTGTGCAGTTGGCTGATGCCTGACATGCTACTCGTCTCTGATACAGAAACACCCGCTTCTTCCTCCATAAATTACTTACAATGTTTCAGTATGGGCATAGGCCAGGTGATGTTTCAAGGAAACATGATGACCGGACTATTTTTCCTTGCAGGCATTCTCGTGAATTCCCGGAATGCAGCAGTATATACCATATTGGGAGCACTTCTCCCCCTCCTCCTAGCCACATTATTGGGAGTGGATTCCGAAGCTTTGAATATGGGTCTGATGGGATATAATGGCGTATTGTGTGCCCTTGCTTTAGGAGGTAAAAGCTGGATGAGCAGTATATGGGCTGCATGTTCCGTTTTACTCTCTGTTGTATTGCAAATTGTGGGAATGAATTGGGGAATTATTACATTGACCGCACCTTTCGTTCTCTCCGTATGGCTGACAATGGGAATAAAAAATCTCTATCTCTTTTTCAAATTAGGCAGAAAGCAAGCCACCAACCCCAGTAAAGGCATAAAGGCACATACATTATAAACAGCCTCTATACCATACTTATCTGCCATACCTCCCAATACAGCCGAAGCGATACCGGCAATTCCAAAAGCGAAACCAAAAAACAACCCGGAAATCAAACCCAGCTTATTGGGTAGCAATTCCTGGGCGTACAGCAATATGGCAGGAAAAGCGGAAGAAAGCATCAGACCGACACAGAAGCTCAGCACTACTGTCCATGCAAGCCCTACGTGAGGCATCATCATACTAAATGGAGCCGTTCCAAGAATGGAAGCCCAGATGACATATTTACGTCCTACCCTGTCACCTACGGGACCTCCCACCAATGTTCCGATGGCAGTGGCTACCAGGAAGACAAACAAGAAAAGCTGTGAAGCCTGAACAGTAACACCAAATTTATGGATCAGATAGAATGTATAGTAGCTCGTCAAACTTGCCATATAGATATATTTGGAGAAGATAAGTATCAGCAGAATACTTATGGCAAACACCGTCATCTTTGAGGAAAGAGGGCGTTCTATCTTTCCTGCCACAAGCATCGGGCGTTTCTTGATGTGGTTCAAGTAGGAACGGAACCAACGACATATAGGAATCATCACCACGATGGCAATCAAGGCAAAAACCGTGAACAAGGCAATGTGATGCCTCCCGTAAGGAGCTACCAGCAAAGCCACCAGTAACGGTCCAAGCGAGCCCCCCAAATTCCCGCCCACCTGAAATAGAGACTGCGCCAGTCCGCGTTTTCCGCCGGAAGCCAGAAAAGTAATACGTGACGCCTCCGGATGGAGTACAGACGAACCGATACCCACAATGAATACCGAAGCCAGCAACCAATACAGATTAGTAGCAAAAGCCAGATTCATGATACCGACCAAAGTAAAGCCCATACCTATCGGCAATGACCAGGCAATGGGGCGCTTATCAAAGAACAATCCCATTAGAGGCTGAAACACGGACGCCGACATCTGATACACCAACGTAATCAGACCAATCTGGGCAAAACTCAAGGATAAATCCTCCTTGAACAAAGGGTATACTGCCGAAATAACCGATTGCAGCATATCGTTCAAACAATGCGAAATACTCAATGCTATAAGAATAGGAAAAGCAATTCTACGGATAGGAGGTCTCTGATTCTGTATCATCTTATACTGTCTATTACAAAAAACGGTGCAAAGGTACGTAAAAAATACATATCCAATCCACATAAAGACAAAACTCCCCGATTCTCGTCAATACAGAATCGGGGAGTTTTATCTTTATCAGTTCAGCAATCCCGGATTGGCTTCTATGGCTTCTTTCGGAATGGCCAATGTATAGCGGGCATCATTCTCTTCGAGTACATAACGCGTACCATCAAGCACTTTCTCCAAACGCGGACGGGTGGAACGACGAAGGTCAAACCAGCGATGTCCTTCAAAAGCAAGTTCACGGGCACGTTCATCTAATATTTCCTGTACCAACGCTTCCTTATCCATGGCATTGACAACAACGGATTTCGCTTCGTAGGCCTCCGGTGCATAACGTTTCCGCATCAGTTCCAGCAGGCGAGTACGTGCTTGAGACAGTTCTCCAAGTCGGGCAGCAGCCTCAGCAGCCGTCAGATATATTTCACCCACACGGAAAGTACACAAGTAGTTATTGCTTCCCGCCTTCTTATTCTTCCGGAAACCTTTTTCATCCGTTTCAGCAAAATATTTGTCCAGCCGAAGGTCGTTCTCAGCATAAAGGGAGAGAAAAACCGGAGTAGCCAGAGCAGCCCCATTGATTGTACTGCTCAGAGGTGTCTCCAGTGGAGTAATATTTTCCACGGAATTATAACTGTTAGGAAGAGTTGCAGCGGCATCATTCAAATCTACCAATACAGACTTCACGGCAAGCACTGCCTCAGCAGCATCCCAAGCCGCCTGCCACTCGCCCTTATAAAGGGATACGCGTGATTGAAACGCCTCTACCGAAGCCGCATTGAAACGATATGAATATCTCTGTTCCCATTCTGCCTTCGTGACCAGTTTGCGTGCCTCGTCAATATCTGCTTGGATGGAAGTATAAACTTCTTCCACCGTATTGCGTTTCAGGACTTTCTCTAAATCCGTATCCAATTTCAGCGGTACCGATTTGGTATCCAAAGCTCCCTCCTTAGTATAGGGCTGTCCATAAAGATTTACCAATAAGAAATGTACATAAGCACGGAGCATATACGCTTCTCCTACAAGCTGATTTATCTCTTCCTCAGTGCCTTCCTTAATATCACTTCTGCTCTCAATAACGTGATTGGCAATAAAAAGCACATTGTAATACTTGGCCCATTCAAACGATGAGGTATAGGCATTGGGAGCAAGGTCGTTCCAGCGCTCTATATCCATATAATAATTTTGGTCATATTCATTATCCCGAACCTGCATCTCGTCGGAACGGAAACAAGCCATTCCCCGGTCACTGAATTTACTCACGTCCTTATAAGAACGGGCAAGCAACGCTCTATACTCAGCCAAAGAATTGGGAATGACACTACCGGTAGGCTGTATATCCAGATAGTTGTCGCATGCCGCAAGCAGAAGCATGCAGGCCATTATCATCAGACTTATTGTTTTCTTCATTTTCTTTCTGCTTTTGAAGTTAGAAATTCAAGTTCAAACTGAATGTAACCGACTTGGGTACGGGAGTTGCATAAGGATTGTACATCGACTCCGGATCCATGTAGTTATTATATCCCGAACCAAACACGAAGAGATTACGTCCTTCAATAGATACCGTTGCCGAGTTCATTCCCAAACGCTTTGTCAGGAGCTCAGGGATACGGTAACCCAGACGCAGATTCTGCAAACGTACGTAGTTCAGCTTCTTCACCCAGATATCCAAATCTCTCCAGATGGTTTTAGAATCATACCAGGAGTACTCTTCCGGGTTGGAAGCACTCAGCATAAATGCCGGAAGCTCCGCATTCGGGTTTTCCGGAGTCCAGCGGTTCAGCACATCCGCATTATAGTTCTTGCCATAATCCGGATTGATGATGTCATAAGAGGGTTGCGTACGTACGTACCCGCCAAACGTCAAAGAGAAATTGACATTCAGCTCCCAGTTTTTATAGCTGAAGGTATTAATCAAACCTCCCGTATAAGGAGCATCGCTACTCCCGATATACGAATAAAAGGTTCTCTCTTCGGCTGCAGTTACATCGGAAGAGGCAATACCTATCCCCCACTCGTCCTTCAGGCGGTAAAGCTCCTTCAAGGTCACTTTCTCTCCCTCCGGATTATAGAACATCATATTACCGGTTTCCTTATTCACTCCCGCAGTCTTCAGTGCGAAAATTGCCCCTACGGGATAGCCTTCACGTCCCGGAGTGGTCTGCTGCTCCGGTATGTTTTCCTGCAATACCTTATTACCGTTATAGGCAAAATTGAAATTTGTGTACCAGGAGAAGTTCTTTGTCGTTATGTTACGGGTAGACAAGCTGATTTCCACACCTTTGTTCTCCATACTTGCCCAGTTGACGTTCATTGAAGTAAAGCCCGTCTCCAGAGGAAGCATGCGCAAAGCTATCAAATCGGTACCCTTACGGTAATAATAGTCCACGCTCAGATTGATAGCCTGGTTCAATACAGAAAAATCAAAGCCGGCATTGACAGACTGCGTCTTTTCCCAACGCAACTTCTTGTTGGGAGCGGAATTAATGATAATTACATCTTCCGATACTCCGGGCAAAATACTCTCCGACCGATATGTACCCAACAGGAACGGAGAAGTATTCTTGTCAATATTTCCCTGCAGACCGTAAGATGCACGGAACACCAGGTTATCTACCCACTTGGCCTGCTGCATAAACGGTTCTTGTGACAGACGCCACAAGGCACTGACAGAATAAAGAGGAAGATAGCGGTACTTCTTATCCACACCGAAAAGATCGGAACCGTCAAAACGGATACTTCCTCCCACCGTGTAGCGATTCAATAAAGAGTAGGAGGCCGTAGAGTAGAAAGACACATAAGCATTCTCCTTATACGTCGTCTGATGGAGCGGGAAAGACGTGGCGTAACTTTCGTTGGGGAAAATCACCGGCTTGGTGGTCAACGTCTTGCGGTCGAAGCCATACCCTGCCGAGAACAAGGTTTCGTACCAAGTCTTGCGCAGTTCGGTACCTGCCATCACTTCCAGTTCATGAATATCATTGAAGCTGTCGCGATATTCTCCCATCGCCTTCCAAGTAATCTGTGAATTGGAGTTTTCATAAGACTTCTGCATACCTCCTTCGGGCAGAAAGTGTTTGGTTTCTCCACCTTGGGAGTATTCGCTCAACTTATAGTAATAGCGCATGGCATAGCTTTCCCAGTCCGCTATTTCTTCTCTGGAAGTTTTTTCCAACTGATAGCCAAACTGGGAAGTCAGCTTCCACTTGTCATTGAACCGTAACTCCGCATCAAATATAGATGAAAAAGAATTCACCACGCTTTCATTAGACGTGTTCTGCCGTTCTTCAAAGATGTTGAATCCTAAATCCTTATCAGTGTTGTTCTGAATATCGTAGTCGTAATTATAGTTGCCATTCTTGTCATAAAGTTCAAAATACGGATTAGCCTTGCGTGAATAGAACACGGGATTCGACATACCGTATGCATCTGTCAGATAATTGGTATTTTTGCGACGGTTGGCAAACATGGAGGCACCCACTTTCAGTATACTGTTCACCTTATAGGAAGTCTTTCCTACCAAGTTGAAACGGTCCATACCCACACCGTCCACATTTCCATCCTCTTTATAATAGCCGAAAGAGGTATAATACGTAACCCTTTCCGTACCGCCGGAAAGGCTCAAGTTATATTCCTGGCTGAAAGCATCGCGGAAAAGGATATCTCCCCAGTTTGTATTAACACTCTTCAAACGGTTGATGGCAGCTTGTGTATCACTGCTCAAGGCATCCCATCCTCCATTCTGAAAAGCAGACAACTCATTGTAATTGGAAAGAATATTATATACGCCTCCTTTATGATTGTCCGGAGAATAGTTATTACGGATCATATCCATTTCCAATCCTACTTTCTCCGCTGAGTTCAGCAAGTTCAACCGGTCAAGGCTCAATGTAGGAGTATAGGTAAACCGGGACGAGAAATTGATAACCGGTTTACCGACCTTACCCTTCTTTGTTGTAATCACAATGACGCCATTGGCTGCCCTCGCACCATAGATGGCAGTGGCTGCCGCATCCTTCAGGATGGTGATATTCTCAATATCTGCCGGATTCAGGCCTGCAATGGAAGATTGCTTCATGTTGGTGATGTCATTCAGCTCATCCGGTTCGGGAACATCCGTTCCCTCCAAAGGAATGCCGTCCAGCACCCACAAAGGGTCTTGTGTACCATTCAATGAAGCAGTACCGCGAATGCGTATCTTTGCCGGAGCACCCGGAGCACCGGAAGTCGGGCTGACAGAAAGTCCGGCAATTTGTCCGGCAAGTGCCTGGTCGATACTTTTTACTGCACCGATGGTCTCGTCCGATATATCCAGTTTGGATACCGCTGCCGTCAGCTTACGGCGCTCCACTGTCTGGTAACCCGTCACAACAACGGCATCGAGCATTTGGGAAGATGCATGAAGTGTTATTTCATAATGTTCCTTTCCCGGAACAAGCTTCACTTCCAATACGTCATATCCCACGTAGCTACAAAAGAAACGGGTTATCCCCGCAGGTATAGCGATAGAGAACTGACCATCCACATCAGTGATGACCCCCATTGTAGTCTGAGCACTCCCCGCCTTTTTCAAGTCTTCCGCAGTCACATAAACGGAAGCACCGATAAGCGGTAGGTTATCCTCTGAAGATATTACTACGCCCTGGACTTTTTTCTCTGCAGCAAAAGCAGATGACAAAGCTCCTACAAAGCATAGCAAAACGATTAATACACGTTTTTTCATGCGTTACATATAAAATTAATTAATACTCTATTGAAAAGAAAAATCACTTTACTCCTAATGCAGTATTGATACGCAAAATCAAATCCTTATAATGATATTTAGTGGCTATATCCGATGCACCCAGACGATTTTGGAGCAATTCTTTGATGCGAAGCAACTCACCACGCTTCACGGAGATGACATCAGATACGCGGTTTATCTGCGAACCGTAGAAGTTCAGTTCGCGGTGTGCACCCATACGGTCGGCATCCAAAGTCTTACCGGCATGCTCGTCACAGCTGCAAAGGGCAGTCTGATGGTCCAGCAAGAAGTGGTTGTCCATCAGTTTTTTGTTTATTTTCACTCCTTCGCTTTCGGCAGCTGCTGTAATCAGTGCATCTACGAAGTTCTTCTGCAAGGCGCGTGTCATGACGTCCGGCAAGGCACCGCGTTCCGTAGTGGCAAAGATGTTGCGATGCAGGCCATCCATCAGCTCTACCACCGTGAAAGCCTTTTTGCCGTTCACCGATTCGTTCTCCAACATACGCATCAGGCGGTTGTTGCCCAGCAAATCCCAAAGGATATAGGATTGGGCATTCTTCAACACTTGTGTCGGTGCATTCTCCACTACGCCCAGTGGAGTGTTGCGCAGCAAGTAAGTGTACTCTCCAACTTCCGTGTCGAACAGCCATTTGGGATAGGTCAGCACTTCGTCCAGCAGAAACTTCAGGGCGGCTTGCTGCTTTTCTTTTTCTACGAAAGTATAGGTTTTCTGTCCGTCGCCCACAACGGTGTTTTCTATATAGATACCACCGATGTTTGCCAATACATGATAGAGGTAATTGTTCCATTGGTTGATAACCGCATAGTATAGGCGGGAAGCTTCTTCATAAGTCTGTCCTTTCTCGCCAGTAGTAGTCCATTGGATGATTTGAGGAACAATACGCTTCAAGTTCTCAATACCCAGCAGAGATGAGCGGACAGCATCATCGCCCAAATCTTCATTCTGCGCACGCGGGTCTACGGCATCACGTACATCCTGCGCCTCACTATATTTATATAAACGGTCTGTATGACGGCTCAGGAAGTCGGCAAGCAAGTCCTTCTCTGCCTCTGGGGTTTCTTTACCATACCAACGATAGCCGTATTCTATGGCAAACATATCATACGGACCGATATGGGGAGAAAGCGCCGTAACACCGTCACCCGGCTGTGCCACATAGTTGAAACGTGCATAGTCCATGATAGAGGAGGAAGTGGTATTCATACGATCCGTAAATGTTTTGGAACGCAGGGAATCTGTCGGAAAAGTCCAGGAAGCAATCATATTGTGGCGCAAGCCCAACGAGTGCCCCACCTCGTGGCATGCCACAAAGCGCATGGCATCGCCCATCAGCTCATCCGGCAGCCTTACTCCTCTTGCTTCGGGACGTACGACACCGGTTTGCACTGTAATCCATTCCTGGAGCATGCCCAGCACATTATGCCACCACATGATGTCCGCTTCCAATATCTCGCCCGAACGGGGGTCGAGGATAGAGGGGCCCATGGCATTGGCTTTGGTGGAGGCGGCGTAGGTCAGCACGGAGTAGTTCACGTCATCCTTATCCACATTCATGCTGTCCGTCAGTTCCTTGGCTATGATAGCATTCTTGAATCCGGCACGTTCAAAAGCAGCCTGCCAATCCTCGATTCCCTGCTTGATATATTTCCGCCAACGACGGGGAGTGGAGTTCTCGATGTAGAACACAATCGGCTTGGCCGGTTCCACCAATTCACCGCGAAGGTAACGCTCCCGGTCTTCCGGTTTCGGTTCCAGACGCCAGCGGGTGATGAAGGGTTTCTTGTCTACACGCTGCTGACCGTCACTGTAATTCAACAACGGATTGGTAAAGTAACCTACGCGCGGACTATCCAGACGTCCCATCATAGGTTTCTCCGGCAACAGCAACAGAGAGGAACTGACTTCGACCGTAACAAACACAGTCGTTGTTCCCTCGGTCACCTTAGTTGTCAACTCGGAAGTGGCTACCACATTGTTCTCAAAAGCTTTGATAGATAAAATGCGGGAGAGATTCTTGATGGCCGAAGTTCCCAGGTTGATATTCGTAAAGACATTATTGATACTCGTCTCTGTACCATCATAAATATCGTTGACCTTGACCACTATCATGGTAGAGTCATTATTGAATGCCTCAATCTTGAAACCGGCTATCAGCGGAGAAATATAATTATCCAGTACGGACTGCCGTATGGCATCCTCATCCGGCGCCAACGGAAGAGGACGGCTCTGACGTACCAACAGCTTGTTGGCAGCCTTGTCCAATTCAAAACGCACCATCTGATTTTCGTAATTCGTACCACGGTTCACACCTGCCTCATTCAGTTCGGAAGGAACACGCTGTAATTTATTTACTACCAGCATATCACATCCCAGCAGCCTTGCCGGCACTTCAAAGTAATAATCGCTCTTCTTCTGGTAAACATTGAACATTCCCTTGCGGGCAATAGCACCGGAACCTGTCAATTTCTCGTAGTCGCTCTTGGATTGAACGCTGTCCTTGGTTTCACTCTTCTTTTTCTTACGGAACCATCCCATAGCTTCGGGAGAAGCAAAATCAGATGTACCGGCATGCAACAATACGGCAGGCTCACACATGAGTACTCCCGCAACTGCCACGACTGGCAGGATTGTCTTCAATTTCATCAATTCAAACTCTAACTTTAATGCAACAATTACTCCGTTAACTCTCTCTCTTTGACGTATGTTAATAAATACCAACCGCCAGTTTGTTCTACCTCCATAGAACGGTAAACGGGGCGCAAAGATACGAAAAGTATATTTTAAAAGTCACTAAACAACGCTCATTTATGTTTTTTCCATAAACAATATGAAGACTTTTACATATATATCATTTTTTCTCCCATCCTCTATCATTTCTTCTTCACATGAAATTTTGTACCACTGACACCAAATAATCTTCCCCAATTGGCGACAAAACAATGATAATATTGTATCTTTGCACCGTTTTTAACTTAGAAAATAAATAAGATAACAACGATATGATAGCTAAAATCAATCAGCTTCTGCAGGAAGTAGAGGCGCTGAAAGCCGCTAACGCCGAGGAATTAGAGGCACTCCGCATCAAATACCTCAGTAAAAAAGGAGCCATCAATGACTTAATGGCAGATTTCCGCAATGTAGCCGCCGAACAGAAAAAAGAGGTGGGAATGCGCTTGAACGAACTGAAAAACAAAGCACAAGAAAAGATTGCCGCCTTGAAGGAACAATTCGAAAGCCAGGATACCGGCTGTGACGATATTGACTTGACCCGTTCAGCCTACCCGGTAGAATTAGGAACCCGCCATCCGCTTTCCATCGTGAGAAACGAAATCATCGATATATTTGCCCGTATGGGATTCAACATCGCCGACGGACCGGAAATGGAAGACGACTGGCACGTATTCTCCTCCATGAATTTTGCCGAAGACCATCCGGCACGCGACATGCAGGATACATTCTTCATCGAAAATGATACAGAAAACGTATCGCACAGCATCATTCTTCGCACACACACATCCAGCGTGCAAAGCCGTGTTATGGAGACTACACAGCCTCCTATCCGCGTGCTTTGTCCGGGACGTGTATACCGTAATGAAGCCATCAGCTACCGCGCACACGCATTCTTCCATCAGGTAGAAGCCTTGTACGTAGACCGCAATGTATCTTTCACCGACTTGAAGCAGGCTTTATTGCTCTTTGCGCAAGAGATGTTCGGCAGTGACACCAAGATTCGTCTGCGTCCTTCCTACTTCCCCTTCACCGAGCCGAGTGCCGAAATGGACATCAGCTGCAACATCTGCGGCGGCAAGGGCTGCCCCTTCTGCAAGCACACGGGTTGGGTAGAAATTTTGGGATGCGGTATGGTAGATCCGAATGTATTGGAGCTGAACGGAATAGACAGCAAAGTGTATAGCGGATATGCCCTGGGTATGGGTATCGAACGCATCACCAACTTAAAATACCAGGTGAAAGACCTTCGTATGTTCTCTGAAAATGACACACGCTTCTTGAAAGAATTCGAGAGCGCTTACTAAATATAGTGAATAACGGTTAGTGATTAGTGATTAATAAGTTGCGCATTTTCAGCATATCATTAATCACCCATCACTAACCACTCATCGCTAACCACTATTTTTCGCTATGGCAAAAGACAAACTTGTAACCTCCGGCTATTGCCTTATCCTGGCTGCCAATTTCCTTTTGTATTTTGCCTTTTATCTGATACTACCGGTTCTTCCATTCTACCTGACTGAGGTATTCCATACCGGAAATGCAGCAGTAGGTGTCATCTTGTCATGCTACACCATTGCCTCGCTCTGCATACGCCCATTTTCGGGATACCTGCTCGACACACTGGCCCGCAAGCCTCTTTATCTGGTGGCATATTTCATCTTTATCACCATTTTCGCAGGTTACATGTTGGCGGGAGTCCTATCCATATTCATCATGTTGCGGGTTGTCCACGGTCTTGCATTTGGAATGGTGACTGTAGCAGGAAATACAATTGTGATTGACATTACCCCTTCATCTCGTCGCGGCGAAGCCGTAGGATATTATGGACTGATGAACAACACAGCCATGAGCTTCGGTCCGATGATTGGCCTTTTCATGCATGACATCTATTCCTTTGAAACGATTTTTGCCTGCTCGCTCATATCGGGAACTATCGGTTTTGTTGCCGCATGCCTCGTCAAGACCCCACCCAAACAACCAGTCAAACGAGAACCTATCTCATTGGACCGCTTTGTGCTGCTGAAAGGTATCCCGGCAGGAATCGCACTGCTATTGCTCTCCATACCATATGGCATGACAAGCACTTATGTAGCCATGTATGCCAAAGAAATAGGAATTACCTTGAATTCCGGATTGTTTTTTACTTTTATGGCCGTCGGCATGGCAGTGTCCCGCATGTTCTCCGGCAAACAAGTGGATAAAGGGCGTATCACCCAAGTCATAACTTTAGGACTATATCTGGTATGTAGCTGTTTCTTCATATTGTCCGCCTGCGGACTATTGATGAAAACCGTCCCGGAACTGACAAACATATTGTTTTTTATGGTTGCCCTCCTATTGGGAGTAGGCTTCGGGACGATGTTCCCCGCCTTCAATACGCTGTTCGTAAATCTGGCCCCCAACAACCAGCGCGGAACAGCCACCTCTACCTACCTGACTTCATGGGATGTAGGCATTGGCATAGGCCTGACAGCAGGAGGTTATATCGCACAGATTACCTCTTTCGATATGGCATATTTTTTCGGAGCCTGCCTCACGGTTATCTCCATCTTTTATTTCAATCTGAAAGTATCTCCTCACTATCATAAAAACAAATTAAGATGAGAAAGAAAGAGCGTTATGAAAAAATCCTTGCTTGGTTTAGGGAGAACGTTCCCGTAGCCGAAACAGAGTTGCATTATGACAATCCGTTCGAGCTGTTGATAGCAGTTATTCTCTCTGCACAATGTACGGACAAACGCGTCAATATGATTACCCCTGCCCTTTACCGGGACTTCCCTACTCCCGAAGCACTCGCCGCTACTACTCCCGACGTGGTATACGAGTATATCCGCAGCGTGTCCTATCCCAACAACAAGGCCAAGCACCTTGTAGGCATGGCCCAAATGCTGGTGAAAGACTTTAAAAGTGAGGTCCCCGATAGCCTTGAAGAACTGGTAAAACTGCCCGGCGTAGGCCGCAAAACAGCCAATGTCATCCAATCCGTCGTTTTCAATAAAGCGGCTATGGCAGTAGACACACACGTGTTCCGCGTCAGCCATCGCCTGGGTCTCGTATCAGATAAATGTACAACCCCGTTCAGTGTCGAAAAAGAATTGGTAAAACATATACCGGAAACAGACATCCCTATAGCCCACCACTGGCTTATCCTTCACGGTCGCTATGTATGCCAGGCACGTACTCCACAATGTGATACCTGCGGTTTGCAATTAATGTGCAAATATTATTGCCAGAAATATAAAGTTAGCAAAGAGAGCGGCAAAGACAAAGAATAAACAACGGTTTCATAGCAAAAAAAAGAAATAAATGCTAACTTTGCGCTCACTAAAAAGAAATTAGTAACACTTTTAAATAAAATAGAGTATTATGACAATTGATCAATTTAACTTTGCCGGAAAAAAGGCATTCGTTCGTGTGGACTTCAACGTACCCTTGGACGAAAACTTCAACATTACAGATGATACCCGTATGCGTGCCGCTCTTCCTACATTGAAGAAGATTTTGGCCGATGGCGGTAGTGTAATTATCGGTTCTCACCTCGGTCGTCCGAAAGGCCCGGCTGACAAGTTCTCCTTGAAGCACATTCTGAAGCATCTCGAAGAGTTGTTGGGTGTTGAGGTGCAATTTGCTAACGACTGTATGGGCGAAGAAGCTGCCGTAAAGGCTGCTGCTCTGCAACCGGGTGAAGTGTTGTTGCTCGAGAACCTCCGTTTCTACGCTGAAGAGGAAGGCAAACCCCGCGGTTTGGCTGAAGATGCTACAGACGAAGAAAAGAAGGCTGCCAAAGCTGCTGTTAAGGAAAGCCAGAAAGAATTCACCAAGAAATTGGCTTCTTATGCAGATTGCTATGTAAACGACGCTTTCGGTACCGCTCACCGTGCACACGCTTCTACTGCATTGATCGCTAAATATTTCGACAAGGACAACAAGATGTTCGGTTACCTGATGGAAAAAGAAGTAAAGGCTGTTGATAAAGTTTTGAACGATATCCAACGTCCGTTTACTGCCATCATGGGTGGTTCCAAAGTTTCTTCCAAGATTGAAATCATTGAAAACCTGCTGAACAAGGTAGACAACCTGATTATTGCCGGCGGTATGACTTATACTTTCACCAAAGCCATGGGCGGCAAAATCGGTATTTCTATCTGCGAAGATGACAAACTGGATTTGGCTCTTGACCTGGTGAAGAAAGCAAAAGAAAAAGGCGTAAACCTTGTTTTGGCTGTTGATGCCAAGATTGCCGATTCTTTCTCCAACGATGCCAACACCAAGTTCTGCCCGGTTGACGAAATTCCTGATGGCTGGGAAGGTCTTGATATCGGTCCTGAGACTGAAAAGATCTTTGCAGATGTCATCAAGAACTCCAAAACTATCCTTTGGAACGGTCCGACGGGTGTATTCGAATTTGAGAACTTCACTCACGGTTCACGCGCTGTAGGCGAAGCTATCGTAGAAGCTACCAAGAACGGTGCTTTCTCACTCGTAGGTGGCGGTGACTCTGTAGCTTGTGTCAACAAGTTCGGCTTGGCAAGCGGCGTGTCTTACGTATCTACCGGTGGCGGTGCATTGCTTGAAGCAATCGAAGGAAAAATCCTTCCGGGTATCGCTGCTATCAACGAATAAAAACAAGCAAAATAACACCCAAAGGCAGCTCTTTGAAAAAAGGGTTGCCTTTTTTACTACTATCCTTATCCCTATAATGAGACGAATTCTACTATCCTGCATCCTTTTATCAGCCACATGCATCCTGAAAGCACAAGATGCTTGTCTGAATGATGTAGTCAACACTTTAAAAGACCGCATTTCACTCTCCGGCTATGCCCAAGTGGGATATACATACGATGATGCGGGCGAAGGTACCAGCAATACTTTCGATATAAAGAGAGTTATCTTTATGGCGCGCGGTAAAATCACCGATAAATGGTCGGCTTACTTCATGTACAGCTTTGCCAATACCGGAAAAATTCTGGAAGCCTACACGGAATACCGCTTTCTCCCTCAACTCACAGCACGTATCGGACAGTTCAAAACCATGTATACCATTGAGAACCCGATGTCTCCCTGCTTTGTCGAATTAATAAACTGTTATTCTCAAGCCGTCAATTACCTGGCCGGTATCAATGGCAGTGATCCGTTGTATGGCTCTGCAAGCGGTCGTGATATGGGATTGTTAATTTATGGAGACTTGTTCGACTCTTTGATGACTTATAACCTTGCCATCATGAACGGACAAGGCATCAACCTAAAAGATAAAAACAATCAGAAAGATATTGTAGGCAGCCTTATGGTACATCCATTGAAATGGTTGTCCGTCGGCGGTTCCTTTGTTAAAGGGAAAGGATGCGCCGTAGCCGTTTCTTCCATTAATCCAGACATAGCCATAGGAGAGAATTACACCCGAAACCGCTGGTCGGCAGGTGCCACCATCAAAACAAAATCCGTAGATGTACGTACAGAATACTTGGCCGGAAAAGACGGACACGTTAAAAGTGACGGTTACTATGCAACCGTATCTGCCCATGTGCTTCCCAAATTTGACGTAATAGCCTCTTATGACTATTTCAACAAAAATAAAACTATTTCCGATAAACAGACCAATTATGTAGCAGGTGTACAGTATTGGTTCTATCCCAAATGCCGTCTGCAAGCCCAGTATACATACTGTAACCGCCATAAAGGAGAAAACTCAAACCTGCTTCAAGCACAGTTGCAAGTTCGTTTCTGAGCTGGGGAAATGGAAATTTATGAACTTTTTGGCATCCTTTTTGTAGTTTTATAAGATACATACCCAAAAAGAGACTGATTTATGAACGAACAAGCCATACAAGAACAATATCAGCATATCGTTACTCTACTCAAGCAGCAACGGCTGAAGGAAGTACAATCCCAACTGGAAGCCTTTCTTTGGAACAGCGGTGACTGGACACTCCGCAACCGCTTGGAACAAGATCAGACATCCTATCAGTACATGCTGCAATACATGCGCCAGGGAATCGACGATCCTGAACGACAGAAACTATATCGCCAGATTCTGACCGAAACTTGGGAAGTCGCTGACCAGGCACGTCTGTCTCTCCTTGACGGAGTTTCCACGCACTATTACCATTCCTTGCGCAATAACCGGGAACGCCTCCCCAAAGAATACAATATTGCCGCACTACAGAAGGTATTGGAATCTTTCCCTGATGACCTGGCCGTTTGTCAGCTGATGCCGGATAACCAAGGCATGGACGCCGTACTGCAACGGCACGAACAAACCGCCCAGGTTCTTTTCCTTTCCACATGGAGCAACAGCGACTGGTCTGCAGAAGACGAACAGCAAGCCAAAGGATTACTGGAATCAGAAATGCTTCCCGTCAATGATTTGTGCCTGTTCACCAGTGCCGTCATGCTCAGTCTGATGGAATGCTTCGATACCCGCAAATTCTCATGGTTGCTAGACGCCGTAACGCATGCAAATACGCAAGTAAACCAACGGGCTTTGGTAGGTATCGCTTTCGCACTTCTTTTTCATCCCACCCGTCTGTCGCTTTATCCCGAATTGACAGCCCGCCTTTCCCTGCTCAACGAAGACGGCAGTTTCGGCAAGCAACTGAACCGTATTTACATCGAGCTGCTCCGTAGCCAGGAAACGGAAAAGATAGACAAGAAGATGCGTGAAGAAATCATTCCGGAGATGATGAGGAATGTGAACATCATGCGTAACATGAAGTTCGGTTTTGAAGAGAACCCTGAGGAAAACGATCTTAATCCGGATTGGGAAAAAGCTTTTGAAAGTTCCGGACTGGGAGACAAGATACGAGAGATGAACGAATTACAGCTGGAAGGTGCTGATGTCTATATGAGTACGTTTGCACAACTCAAGACTTATCCGTTCTTTAAGGAACCGTACAACTGGTTCTATCCGTTCGACATGCATCACTCCAGCATCATCAAGGAATTCGGATTCAAGCCTACCGGAGATAATGCCATCCTCTCCCTTATCCTCCAATCCGGTTTCTTCTGCAATAGTGACAAGTATTCCCTTTGCTTTACAATGGCACATATACCACAGTCACAGCGTACGATGATGCTCAGCCAGATGACTTCTCAGGATCTGGATGCACTCATGGACGAAAGCAAATCCTCCGCTTTGCGACAGTATGCCGAACGACCGGATGTCATCAGCAACCAGTATGTCCACGACTTATACCGTTTCTTCAAGTTAAGCCAACGCAGACACGAGTTCCGTGACATCTTCAAGGAGGAGATTGCCCTGCACCGTATCCCGGCACTCAAAGAGATTCTGTGCAAACCCGAGCTGCTGATTACCATCGCCGACTTCCACTTCCGCAAAGAACACCCGGCAGAAGCATTGGAGCTTTATAAGGAATTGATAGCCTTGAACCATGCAAATGCAGACATTTTCCAAAAGGCTGGCTATTGCCTGCAAAAGGAAAAGAGGTATAAGGAAGCGATAGACGCCTACCTGAAAGCCGATGTACTAAAGCCCGACCATGTCTGGACAATCCGCCATCTCGCTACGTGCTACCGGCAGATAAGGGACTTTGCCTCTGCACTGGAATACTATAAGAAAGTGGAGGCAATCCAGCCGGAAAGCCATAATGTCCTTTTCTACGCCGGAAGCTGCCTTGCCGAACTGGAAAGATATGAAGAGGCTCTGCAATATTTCTTCAAGCTTGATTTCATCGAAAGCAATTGTATCAAAGCATGGCGTGCTATAGGCTGGTGTTCGTTTGTCAACGGCAAGTATGAGCAAGCAATGAAGTATTACGAAAAGATACTCGCCTCCAAACCACTCGCGGCAGACTATCTCAATGCCGGACATGTTGCTTGGAGAACGGGCAAAATAGAAAAAGCTGCAGAACTTTACAGTAAAGCAGCTTTGGAATATGGCGGGCAGGAGATTTTTAGAGAAATGTTCGGTAAAGACAAAGAAACACTTGTCAGACAAGGAATCAGTGAAAAAGATATCCCTCTAATGATGGATCTGGTTTAGATCTCCAACAACTCCCTGTACAGTCTCTGTACGGGGAGCCCCATTATATTATAGTAACTCCCGGATATGTTTTCCACCCCAATGAATCCAATCCACTCTTGTACACCATAAGCTCCGGCTTTATCCATGGGTTGGTATTTGTCCACATAATAGGCAATTTCCTCTTCGCTCAGTTTAGCAAAACGCACTTCTGTTGCCGCTGCAAAACTGCGTTGCCACTCAGTAGTAGTGATGCACACACCGGTAAACACTTCATGGGTACGTCCGGACATGTCGCGCAACATCTGCATGGCTTCTTCCCTATTCTTGGGCTTTCCGAGAACTTGTCCATCCAGCCAGACAATGGTATCTGCCGTAATCATCAATTCGTCCGGATGCATCATATCACGGTAGGCATCCGCCTTTTCCCTGGATATGTAGAGAGGAATATCCGCTCCCCGCAATGTCTCGGGATAAGATTCATCCACATCGGGCAAAGTTCTTACTTCATATTCCACTCCCAAACCAGCCAGCAATTCTTTCCTTCGCGGAGAATTGGAGGCGAGAATCACCTTATATTTCTTCAGATTATCTAACATCATATCATTTACGATTTGACGATTTACAATTTAACGATTGAAACAACTACCAACCAAAAGCTTTTTCATCTGCCATCCAAAGCCCTTGCACTTTCAATACCTGTTCCACAATGTCGCGACCACAGCCATAACCGCCTTCTGCATACGAAATATAGCGAGCCACAGCCTTTACCTCAGGCACAGCATCCTTAGGACAACATGGCAAACCACACTCACGCATCACCTCCAAATCGGGAATATCATCACCTACATACAATATTTCCTCGTCCTTCAAGCCATGACGGTCACGGAAGTCATGGTAATCATGGATTTTAACAGAAGAACCCATATAAATATTTCCATCCTCAAAACCTAAAGAAGTAAAACGCTTGCGGACTGCTTCTGTACGTCCACCCGTAATTATACCCAGCAACACACCTTGCTTAGCAGCCAGATGCAGGGAATAACCATCCTTTATGTTGACCGTACGCAGAGGTTCACCCTCCGAACTCATAGGGATAACATTGGCACTCAGCACACCGTCCACATCAAAAACAAGGGCTTTTATCTTTTTCAAATCATAGTTTATGGTACTCATTGCACTTTTTTCTTGTTCATTATAATATACCTATATGCAGCAAAACATTAGTTCAAAAGAGGCAAGCATCGGCATCCGGTTATCTTATTGCCAACCGATGTATATTCTCGCTAATCTCCCGATACAGTTCCAGCATTTGCGGCTCATCAGCAAGCATCCGCAGATGCTCGTCAATGACATTCTCATCATAGCGCACAGCCGGTCCTGTCTGTGCGGCAAGCGGTTCCAGCTCATGCACCTTGCGGGCCGTCTCGTCTATCAAGGGGAGCATTGCCTCGAACGGCAACCCGTACTTTTTCAGCAGTTCAGCAGCCAACACATACATGTGATTGGTAAAATTGCACGTAAACACAGCCGCCAGATGCAAACTTTTGCGCTGCTCAGAACTTGCTTCATACACTTTTTCCGATAGGGCAGAAGCAATGTCCTTCAGAAGCTGCACATCCTCTTCCGAGTTGCTTTCCACAAAACACGGTATCTGTCCAAAATCCACTTCACGCTGCTTACTGAAAGTCTGCATCGGATAAAGCACTCCATAACGCACTACATGCCCCTGCCAAATATTCATAGGAATACTGCCGGCTGTATGCACCCATAAAGCATTCTCCTTTCCAGAAACAATCTGGGGTAATAATTCTACAAAAGCCGCGTCCTTCAGCGAAACGATATAAAGCTGCGCCTCCTTCGTAACCGCCTGCAGCTCCGTGGTACATGCAGCTTCCACCGTCTGTGCCAATTCCTGCGCCGATTCTTTTGTACGGCTGTAGACCTGCACAATACGAAACCCTTTCCGATAAAGAGCCTTTGCCAGATTAGTAGCCAGATTTCCGGCACCGATAAAGGCAATGGACATATCTTCTATACTTCTTCCTGCCATACACTTATCTTGTTGCCAACCAATACAGAATAGCCCCTAATACCAGCAACGCCAACGGCAGCAGATAAGCGGACATCGTACCGAGTAAGGCAGTTATCAACCCGAAGTTCAATATCAGCCACAAACCTATCAATACCAATCCCACTGACTTGTCATGCTTGAACAGCAAAAAAATCACTGCGGTATACAATAGAAAATTATCCTTATTCATCACCCACGGCAAGCCGATTGCAGAAAAATGCACCAATTTGTCCACCAAGTAAAGAATGCCGAATACAATCAGTGTGATGGCAGTGGCCTTATATGTATCACGGTTATTGTTTGCTTTTGCCGCACTCACTGTTACTTTCCTCCGTACTTATTGATATGTATCTTTTCCCACTGCAGATTGTCTTCGTTGAAAGGCTTGCGCTCCATCCCCTTATGGCCGATAGCAATAACACTAAGCACCTGCAGCTGTAAAGGAATATCCAACACCTCGTACACATACTCGCCGGAAGGCATACCGGAAGCCGTAAAACGTTCGCGCACCTGCACCCAGCAGCTTCCCAGCCCCATATCTTCGGCCTGAAGTTGCAGGTAGATGGAAGCAATGGAGGCATCTTCTATCCACACGTCGCTTGCCAGCGGGTCGGCAACAACCACTACTGCCAGTGCCGCATCGGCAATAAACTGCGATGCCTGCTCCTTGCAATAGGACAATTCCTTCAATTTATTCTTCTCGTCCACCACTATGAACTGCCATGCATTGCTGCGTTTCGACGTGGGTGCCATCAGGGCTGCTTTCATCAAAGTAACGACTTGTTCTTGTGTCAATTCTTCTTCTGTAAACTTCCGCATGCTGCGGCGGGCTTTTATCAATTCACTGAAACTTTCCATAACATATTCGTGTTTAGCGAAGGCAAATTTAGATAAAATATCCGGGAATGGCGAATAAAAGCCCTTACAATCTTCTCCCCGCTTCCTTTTGTATCAGACAAGCAGATAGGCGGTATCCGGAGCAACCGAAAATTCCTCTAAATAGATTATCCAGTCGGTCACATCCTCTACCGTAAACCACGCTTCATCACCCTCGTGCATGTGGCTGACGTCGTAAGGTTCTTGTATAAGCTGTCCCTTGAAGCGCTCTCCATCAAACTCCAACAGCTTAAACCAAATATGTTCGCGGTCGTCAGCCTGCTCGGCACTGTCTGTCTTCAAGCCAATTTTAAGCAAGATAGAGCTTTCGTCCTTCTTTGCCATGTATTTCACAAGACCGAAACGCTCGCGAGCCAACGCACTCATGCGATTGGTCTCACGGGTACTAATAAAGAATATCTCACCCCACATGCTATCGTATTCGGACACCTTCCGCAGTCTGCCCTTTTTCTCGTCGTCCTCACTCGTATAGATGAACACGGGTGCCGTGCGGCCGTTGTGTCCTTCCTCACGGTCGTCCGCACTGCCAAGAGCGAGGCTTCGGTACTCATCCAGCGCCTTTGTCCACGAAACGTAGGTGGCCACTATCGGCAAACGGTCATTCAACATTCCGATATATACGCCAGCACCTGGTTCGGGAGTCCTATCGTCTTTATCGAGCAGATGACTGGCAAGGGTGGAAATCAAGTAATAATGGTTGTTGTAATTCTCCTTGTCTGATTTCAGAATCTCAAGTTCATACAAACCGCAACGGTTCAATCCGTGCGTATGCAACCACACCTCGCCTCCTTCATCAGTCACAGCATGTACCGTAAACAAAACACTCGTTCCGGGAACTACCGCCGAGTCGGCAGCTAGAGTGGCCCACCGAGCACAAACCAGTTTCTCGGCACTTTCGTCCACAATGGCAAGCAGGTCGGGCACCATAGCTACAGCAATCTTCAGTTGCAGATGGTAGGACTTCTGCCCGTCAACGCCGAACTTCATGAACACCGTAAGTGCCCTATCGGCTCTGCCAATAGCATATAGTTCTTCGTCAGTGAAATAATAATCCCGACGATTAAACATATCAGGCATTGAAAAATCACCTTCATAGAAGCCTATTTCATACACTTCGCCATCATATCCTACTTCCATATATCCCGGTTCGTCTTCATCAGGCAAACGTTTTTTCAACAATTCCACTCCAGAGATAGCAGCCACGCGCTCAAAAAGCCGTACCGACAAATCCATTCCACCCTCCTTAGGCACTGCCATCATATAAGAGGACTCTTCCCAGTAGCACAGCGGCTGTTCTTCGAGAACCGTTTTCTTTTTCTTAAAAATCATATCCATTCTTTTTATGTAAGACTTCAGCTATAGTGACAAATTTAATAAAAAAGCCTACCCATGCCAACCGAAATTTCAGTTTTTTTGTTAAGTTTGCAAGCAATGCCCCTCAAACTCACTACATATTACCGTGGGAGCAAGGTTCCTGACCTACCGGGGACCAACACCTTCCATTCCACGGAGTTGTTCCGAATCTACGAGGAAACTCCGGGGTATACCCCCATACTCATTGTGGCATCTGAAGATGACAAGCCCGTTGCGAAACTGCTTGCCGCCATACGTAAAAGTATCCGCATGTTTCCCCCCGGCATCATCAAAAGATGTGAGGTGTACGGTATGGGAGAATATTTCGACAACGAGGCAGACAAAGAGGCTATCTTCAGTGACATGTTGCAAAGGCTTACCAATGAAGCATTGCGCGATTCTTTTCTCATCGAGTTCCGCAACCTGGAAAATGCCATGTTCGGATACAAATCTTTCCGGGCCAACCAATACATCGCCATCAATTGGCTACGGGTGCGCAACTCACTGCACAGCGTCGAAAAGGTGGAAGAGCGTTTCAGCCCGTCACGTATCCGGCAAATAAAGAAAGGCCTCAAAAACGGTGCCCAAGTGCGGGAAGCACGTACCAAAGAGGAGATTCTCTGTTTTGCCCAGATGTTGCGCCACGTATATTCTTCCAAGATACGGCGCCACTTCCCCAGCATCAAGTTCTTTCAGCATCTCGAAAACCAATTGACAAAAGGGCAACAAAGCAAAATCTTCATCGTCACTTATAAAGAGAAGATTATCGGTGGCAGTGCATGCATTTATTCAGATGATAGCGCCTACCTGTGGTTCTCCGGTGGCATGCGCAAGACTTATGCCCTGCAATATCCGGGTATTCTTGCTGTATGGAAAGCACTGGATGATGCCAAACAACGCGGATACCGCCACTTAGAGTTCATGGATGTGGGACTTCCCTTCCGTAAACATGGCTACCGTGAGTTCGTTCTCCGCTTTGGAGGAAAACAAAGCAGCACCCGACGCTGGTTCCGTTTCCGTTGGAACTGGCTGAATCGGGTGCTGATAAAGATGTATGAATAAAAACGGCTTTATTGGGATATTTTAAATACGACAGTGCTATATGCGCCCATTTTTACCATAATGTCATCACCGTCCTTCTTCTGCTGAATATCCCCATTTACTCCGACGGCTTTCTCTATCTTATCCGTCAGTGTAATTTCAGTGGCAGAGACACCAAAGTTATGTATTACCAACATTTTCTCTGTATCCTTCGTCATATACCAAGCAGCAATAGTCTTACCGGCAGTGGTATTATTTTCATTGTAAATGCCATGTTTTGACATCTTTCCTTCAGCCAATGAAGGATAAGTATTACGTAGTTTGGCAAACCGAATATAAACATTCAACAGAGAACTTTCATCATTCTGCTGTTCCACCACAGAATTTATGCTGGAAGCTACCCCCTTGTCTATCTTATCCGTATAGGCAGTCACCGTATTATCTCCCCACAACATCGGACCGCGCACATACTCGTCACCATTGTCCTTCATTCCATAGAGTCCCAGTTCTTCACCATAATAGATATAAGGTTCGCCCGGACCGGTCAGTAAGACAGCTGCCGCCAGTTTCTCCTTATCAATGGATTTACCCAGTTTGGAAGCAGTACGATCTTCATCATGGTTCGAAAGTTTGGTAGCTTCTATGTAATCTGTCCGGTTAGCAGCATAAAGCTGTTGATAGCTCATGATATCTTTTACAAAGTAACAACCCGTACTGTTATTAATGGCCCACTCCAAACGATACCAAAAGTCAAACTCAAACAGTGCGGGAAGCCCTTGATAATAAGGGGCTACTTCACTAGCACCCGAAAGAACTTCACCCACGATGTAAAGGTCTTCCGTCTTACCCTTCTGTTTATAATAAGCATTCAGTTCATCATAGAAAGTTCTCAAGAAAGTCGGATTTTCTGAACCTCCAGCATTATGATAGATATGTTTCACTGCATCAAGACGGAATCCATCTACTCCACGGTCTATCCATCCCTTAGCTGCTGCGACCACAGCCTTGAATGCCGGAGAACTTTTCAAATCAGACAATTTACCGTAATTAAGGTCGGCAAAGGAGGCTGTATAGAAATGAGAGTGATAATACCATAGGTTCATAGACTCAAACATAATATCTTCTGCATCCTCACCTTGCTTTAAAGCAAAAGGTTCGCCATATTTCAGACGAGTACTGGTAGAGGCAGCACCATATTTATGGTTGCCCCAATCTGTATTGCTGGTACGAATCAAGAATCCCCAAGGTGAAGAGAAGTCCACTGTCAATTCATAAATACCATTTCCCTTATCATAAAATTTCTTACAAACAGCAGGATCACCATAATAAAGATACTTGGCACCAGTAGTTGTCTGGTCTGTATTATCCGTATCCGCCTTTTCTGCAACGCTCACCGTCACCGTAGGTTTTGAAGCATTCGACCAATCGAGTACAAATTTATAACATCCGCTTACGACATCTGTTGAAGCTGTCGTAGAATACCATTCTCCCGAATTATATCCGTTTCCCCCTTCACTGGAAATCATATCAATTTTTCCCGCCTTGATGTCAGCTTCCGGGTCTTGAGAGAATATGTAGTAATTGCGATATTCACTGTCAGTAGAAGATTTTGCAGCCAAAAACCACGGATGCTCCACACTCGTATGGTTCAAGACATAATCCAGATAAATTTTAATGCCCCGATTATGAGCCTCGGCAACCAATCGGTCAAAATCACTTTCCGTGCCGAACTTCTGATTCACCCTCGTATAATCTGTCACATCATAGCCATGATACGAAGGAGATGGATGAATAGGAGAAAGCCAAATAGCCTTCACACCCAAAGCATCTATATAATCCAGTTTAGAAATTAAGCCATTAATATCGCCATAACCGTCACCATCGCCATCGGAAAAGGAGTAGACCAGTAACTGATAAGAGATGTCCGCACGTTTCTCCCCATCCCAATCTGTAGGAGTTGCAGTTATCACAGTCCATTCTGACGGCGTTGGCTCCGGCTCCGGTTCCGGCGTTGGTGTAGTACCATTATCATCACTGCAAGCTACCAAGCAGAATGATAACACACAAAATAAAAAAAAAGAAAGAAGCTTTATTGTCTTCATATCATTAGATTTTCAAATTATTATGATTCAAAGATAAGGAAGATAAAATAGCTGATAGACAGACTATAATGAAAAAGTGGAGTTAAAGGACGAAAACGTTTGCATAGTTCCCAAACACATCTATTGAACATCTGTATACCGTCTTCTGATATCCACGAAATCTTTTATCATCTCCCAATATTGTTCCCTGGTTTGGGGACGAGGATGCCAATCCGGATCCGGATTATTGCTGACAGCCTCATTCCAATTAGTATCATCCATAAACTTATAGTCTATACTACAAGAGGACAATCCACTAATCGGCTTAAGGAATATATATCCGTCAAATAAGTCTGCCAACGTAAAATCATTATATCCCATTGAGTAATAGCTATCATCATCCAACTTACCTAAAGGTGTACCTTTTAAATCAAACCCTATAGGTTTATTGTCCATCCTCCCCATTATGGCCTCCAATCTACCTAAAGCAGGAGAAAGTAATGCCGGCTGACGGTTTAAACGGTTCGGGAAAGGTTGATGCAAAGCTATTGCAACTACTTTCGATCCATATTTAGAGTACAACAAATTTCCAAGAAAATTCTGTTCGTAACGTACATAACCCGGAGACGTATAATCATAGTAGGGAAAATGATAAAAAGTAAAAGCATGGGGAGTTCCGGTCAATACTAATATCTTCTGTCCTGACGCCAGAACTTCCCGTTCCAGCAATCCACACCGAAAGTCTTCTGTATTTCCCAATGGAAATACCTCATGCATATTTTCCGGAGTTCTAACTCCGGAGAATTTCTGCCAGTTATAATGATAACTGATATTCAATATCCGGAATTTCCTTGCATCTTTGGGCAGTGAACGGTTCCATTTCCATGCAGCCCTATAAATTTCCATATATTCAGTAATCGCCCATCGGGTATTATAATTGAACATCAGTTCGCGAGCCACTTGCTCATCATACTTCGGAGCATTGATTAGAGAATCCAACCGTCGCTGATCTTCGTATGCCCCAAACTCCATACCCAGTACAATATTATTCTCGTATAACTTAGGTATCAAATTACAAACAAAGTCCAGATTTTCTTTCACCCCATGGTCTTCTGCTAATAACACAATATCTGCCTTCCGGAATTTGGCTACCAGATAGTCATCAGGCGACATCGCCTCATCATGCAAATAGGCGAGGGCAACCTCCTGAATTTTATCCTGCGCACTCAATGGCAACAAAAGAAACAACAGGCAAAACAAAATACAATTAAAAACTTTACGAATCATACTTATAAATCAAAAACAATACATTCCTTTCATCATCATCTCTCAGTTCCTATCAAAAATTTCACCGGATATTCCAAACGCTTCATCCAATCCGTTTCTATATGCGCAGCTCCCGGAAAGACCTTGGATATCCACATAGGCTTGGTCCATCCTTTTTCTTTCATCAGCTTATCCAATTTGTCTTGATAAGGAGGATAAAAAGCATCCAATGTCGCGTCTCCCCTATCCATATAAATCAGTCTGCTATTAGCTTTCGGCAAATGATCGGCAAGATAACTTTCAAAAGCAGAAAACCACAAATCAGTCTGCTCCTTAGTAGGCTGTGTACTACTGATAATCATGGTGAGATGGGTAGACAAGCAAGCTGCTCCACCAAAAATCTCAGGATATTCACATATTGCATACAGAGAAATCAACCCACCCATACTGGAACCCATTACAAACGTATGCTCTACTCCCTTATTAGTTGAATACTCCTTATCAATAAAGGGTTTGACTTCCTCTACTAAAAAACGGAGATAATTGTCCGCATTAAAGTGAATGTTTTCAGGTATGTTTCCATTAGGCAGATATTTCAAAGCTTTTTGTGGGAAATAATCTTCATACCTGCTTTGAGCGATATTAGCAATACCAACCACAATACATGGCCTTATCTTTTTCTCTTCCAACAGTTCTCCCAAAACCTCATCCACTCCCCATTCTACTTTATTCCAAGTGGAAGCAGCATCAAAAAGCATTTGTCCGTCATGCATATAAATGACATCGTATCTGTTTTCTGGAGAATAATCTGAAGGAAGCCAAACAAAAACATCACGAGGAGCTACAATGGCCGATTTGAACAGAGGATACTCCACGAGTTTTCCAGATGAAACAGTTTGTTGTGCAACACTCCATTGACACAATAAAAAACTGAATAAAACAAATAAAGTTCTTATTTTCATGACCTACGATATATAATCTATTTTTTTATATCTCTATATAAGTAACCAATATAATCACGATAGAATTTTTCAACATCTTTCCAAAAATAAAATGGAGCTATTTCACTCTTTATTGGAATGGTTGTTTCTTTTTCATTCAACATAAACTTGACAATTATTTCATCCGTACCTCTTTTTCGATAAAAAATAATTTGTACATTAGCAGCCATAGGAACAATTTTATAATCACTCCATACTCTATAGAAGTTTTCAGAATTGGTTTCTTCTCCATAACACCCTTCCAAATGAAGAAGACCGGTCAATGGCATAACATTTCCATCATGTCCAAATCTCAATGTAGCAGCCATTTCATCATTTTGTATGGCTTCATTTGCAGAATCCAATATATTTTCAAGTAAAGGAATAAAAGTTCTTTGTACAATCTCCTTTCCCCAAGGACAAGTTCCATTACAAACATAATGCTTATAATTATTTACCTGCCAGATATCAAACAACTCTTCTTTTTCAAAAATATCATAAAAGGACAAGTCTAATTCCGTATTCTGAATATCTGATGCAATCCAATATAATCCCATCATCAACTGCTCCTGATTGACATGCTGTTGCACATAATTTTGGTTTGAAAACAAAAGTCTCATCAATCTTTCCGGATGAATATGCTCTCTACAAAACTCATGATAATCTTTCCTCCAATCAGACTCATCCGAAGTAAACTCACGAGCATTCTCATTCCAATAATTCAAATAGCGCATATAGCGTTCACCTGAACCATAAGTAAATTGTAACTCAGGATTCAACCCCTTAAGGGTCTCACAAAAAGTAGCCATACTCAATGCGCAACGAATTACAACAGTGGAGCAAGCACTTATTTTCCGTTTACCTTTAAATACATCCGGAAAATTATAAAACATACGTTCAGAAATACTACGATGCTGTCGATATCCCAAAGGAGTAAGCTGCCCTCCCAACCCCTCTGCATCTCTCCAAACCACTTCAAGCCTACTACGAACACTCTTCCCTTTATCTGTCAGAAAACCTACAGCATCTGCTTTATCCAATATTTCCATTACTGTTTGGTATTCAGAATCAGAAATAAGATAGCGAGATCCATGCCGCCCATAATGAGAAATATAAAAAGGGGTATATCCTTCAGGAGGAAGAGTATATTGTTCACTTATTTCAGGATAGGCATAATATACACTGGCGCTTTTATTGGGATCAGCACTTATTTCTTCAAAGGCTGTCTGGGCTTTACTTGTTACAACCGACAATATCAATCCACAGACAAGGACAAATCTCATTTTCATGCAAATTCATTTTAATAAAATACACCCATAAACACAGAATCGGCTGTCTAATCACTCCATTACGACGTTCATCTTGCTCTATCTTGAATAATAACATATTCGACAAAATGACATTCCTAATTGTAGTGTTCAGACAGCCGATTCAATTCATATCTCTCAGTATAAATTCTTTATTTTACAACCGTAATTGTATTAGGATTAGTTGACATATCTACTGTTATAGTATAGTTACCATCTTCAGCCACCTTCATGTTATTTCCATCTTGATTGACTGGTATTTTAGTACCAGGAGTAAGGGCCACCTCACAACCACGGTTCATATCCCAGGCAGCATTAAAACGAATTTTAAACTCATCGGTAGTTGTAAGAGTCACATCCGACAACGTCCATACATTCTTTTCTGCATCATATACAAAGACTGCATCATCTTTCCAATCATTGAAAGAACCAATCAAGCCAACCTTATCAATGCGCTGCATTTCAAAAGTACCGGTAGTCATATCCACTTGGATATAATAATAGCCCGCCGGAGTATTAATATTACCAGAGCCACCATATACTCCCTTCCCATAACCAGCCTCATTCAATTCGATCGTACCAGCAAAGTCTTGTCCCCAATCTGTAACCGGAGAGAACTTCCACTCATTGCTTGTCATATTGACGCCACCTTCAAATTTACCTTCACCATTACCCCCTAAATATAACGTAAAGGGTACATTCCAGTTTTGAGCTCCAGGAAGATACAGTTTTTCCGGGAATGAGGTACTTAATATTTTCGCTGTATAAGGATGGCTATTCACGTCAAGTACAACCTTATATTCACCGGTTTCCTTTTCAAATACCATATTATCGCCGCCATCACGGAAGTCACCATTCTTATCAATGGCAAATCCCCAATTGTCATTCGCACGGAACTTATATTCTCCATCTTGAGTCAATGTTGTAACAACAGAATAAGTATTTGCGGTTGCATCATATTCCATCGGCAGTTCAGCATTCCATCCATTAGGTGTGGCAGCACCTATCATTCCCATAGAATTAATTTTAACAATCTGAAGAGTACCAAATTTGATATCCGCACTGATACGATATAAACCAGCAGGGATTGTTATAACTCCACTACCAATAGTACCTGATGTTACAACATTTCCCTTATCATCAGTAGTAGTCTCAACATCATCACTACCATATTCTGTTTGTGTATCTTGGTCAATAAACTTAAACGAGACACCACTTTCCAAATTAACAAAACAGTCAAACAGTCCCTTAGTTACTGTACTATGAGGGAGCTTCTTATCTGTTCCACTTATTAACAGATATGCTGGATAAGTAGCCTTATAAGTAGTAATACTAATGCTCAAGGGAGCTGAAGGAATACCTTCCGGATAAGTTTCGGAATAAGCTTTTACTATAAATTCCACATCAGCGGCTTGTGCTTCAGGCGCACCTGAAGCTACCACCAATTCATTCCATTCATCCACCGTTTTAGAACAAGCTGTTTCGGTTAACCCTGTTGCAACTTCAGTCAATTCACCGCCATTATAGGTGATATAAACATTATAAGTGATTGCCTCGCCATACTCTAAACGCGCAGCTTCCCACGTCAGTAACTGCAATTCTTCCGCAGGAGCTGTGATGTCAAGAATTACATCAGCCGCATTTGCTGTAAGCACCGCAGAAACAGCATCACCATACGAGTAAACAGTCATCAATTGTGCTGCTGATTTATATCCACCATTCTCATCTGTAGCCTCTACATAGAAAGACAAATCAAAAGATGCATTTTCCGGAATGCCTTGAACACCTCCTAACAATGTCTGGAATTCATTCTTTGTCAAGGTCAAAGACAATCCTTTAGTAGAAGAACCTACTTGTACTGGAATTGCATCACCATACTGCGCATAAAGTGTGTAGCTGGTTTCGCCTTTCATAAAACGAGCAGCCGACCATGCCCATGTAATAGATTCTGACATTGTGTTCTTGGTCATCAGAATAGTACCATTATTCACAAGTTCAGGAGCTGCCGGTTCCTTGGAAAAAGTATCCTCAATATCTTCCTGACATCCCGTAGCAGCTATCATAATGATAGCTGCCATGAACATATATTTTAAATATTTTATCATATCTCTTTATTTTTGAAGATTAAAACTTTATTATTGCTTCACAAGTTCCAGTACATAAGGAGTACGGTTACCGTGGAACACAACTATATAAGTACCAGTTTCCGGTACACTGATATTATCTTTTCCTGCTTCTAGTTCATATCCACCGGCAACAGCAGTACTCATTGTGCCAGTTGCCCCCCAATTTGTGGTCCAAGCACCATCAACACGCACTTTTATGGATTTACCAGCTTCCAATGCAATAGGCTCAGTCTTCCAACTGCTACTTAAATAGTCATAAGTAAAGATTGCATCAGGATTACCCTCACCCCAATTATTGAAATCACCTGTCAGACCTAATTTATTGCCAATAGCTTTCTTATCAATCGTCATCACAGTCTTATTTACAGTTATCTCAAAAATATTACCTTCAGAAAGTGGTAACGACAAGTTAGCATCAGCCTGTTCCGGACAATTCCAAGAAGGTTTCAAATCATTATATCCCCAATTGTCTCCACTCCAAGCCTGCTGCGCTACAACCTTAAAGAAAGAGCGTGTGGCATCATCTCCTGCCGCAGTCTTCGAGAAGTCTGCCATACAGACATAAGTATTGGAACCACCAGTTGTTTCCCAGAAAATCGGAGCGTTGTTAATATCCCAACTTCCACTAAACTCACCACATAAATAGAGGGAAGTCAATGGTGCAGAATAAGTCGTTACACTAAAATTATTGGAAACAGCAGAAGCAATAGGCTCATAATTATCTGTTCCGTACATTTTAGCTGTTACATAAGCAGACACAGTGGCTGTTTCATTAGCAGCAACCCCCAAACTATTTATAACAACTCCATTTAAGTCTCCCTTAGATATTGCATAGGAAGTTGTAGAAGAAGTTCCCAATAAAGCAGAGTTCTCACCGGAAGTCAAGTATACAGAATAAAGAATCTGGACCGGAAGCCCGAAATCCGCTGCTGTCCAAGTAAAAATCACATTCTCATTCGCTGAATTATCAGCATTTACAATTACATCACTGCACTGCCCGATCACAGGAGCAACAAAGCTCTCAGGAGTACTGATTTGAGGTGTATCCACATCCGTTTCACACGAAGTGAATAGAGCTGTCGCAACTGCTGCAAACAGCATTATATTTTTAAATAGTCTCATATTGCTAAAGTTTTATCATTACAGTTTCTTATTGATGTATTAATAACCAGGATTCTGAACCAAATTAGGATTCTCGGTCAAATCGGTACTCAAAATCGGATAAATTGTACGATATGATGGTAAAGCAGTTCTTCCGTCAGGTACACCACCCTTATAAGGCCAAGGGAATGACATGGAAGTAAAATACCCATAACGGATCAAGTCTGTACGACGATGTCCTTCCAACATCAGTTCGCGAGCGCGCTCTTTCAAGATAAAATCCAAATCAATGGACGAAGGCATAGAAACTCCCGCACGATCACGTAAAGCCTTAACATATCCCAATGCTTTAGAATCTGTTGTTATTCCGCCATCCAGACGAGCTTGTGCCTCTGCATAAATCAGATACATTTCAGCCAGACGAATCATCGGGAAATCAATGGAAGAGAACTTCTCATAGCTATCACTTGAGTAAATGTTTCCTTGAGAGTCACGACTTGAAAATTTCCAGCATCTCCATCCTGTTTCTGCTTTTGACTTATCAAATGCCTCTACACAACCTACGTTAGAGAAGAATGCACGTTTATCACTGGCAGCTCTATCATATCCTATACCAGAACCACCCCACTCAACGCCAGATAATTCAAAATATTCAACAAATTCATTCGGGACATGATACCCGTTCCATCTTTCACGAGCGATATGGCTTCCTTCCGGATATCCCAGTTCTTTTGCAATAGCTTCACTATTGGCATCATCCAAACTACCGGAAACCAAATGTGTTGTCCCCCCCCAACTCTGAGTTCTATCACGATCGTAACCAATTGCAAAAATCATCTCTTTTTGAGCATTAGCGTTTTCACTGTTATCCTGCATAAAGAGTTCTTCATAATTATTACATAGTTGGTATCCCATACCAATAGTAGCCTCAGCCGCCGAACGAGCATCTGCCCAACGAGCTGTGCCTGTATATACTTCAGCATTTAGATACATACGCGCCAACAAAGCCTGGGCTGTACCTTTCGTTACACGTGGATAACCAACAGTACCAACAGCCGGCATATCACTACCGGAAACCAAATCCAATAATTCACTTTCAATCCATTGGAACAAGGCTGTGCGTCCTATCTGCGAAGGCAGTTCTCCACCAATATTTTCTTCAAGGGCAAAAGGAGGATTACCATACAAGTCCATCAGCATATAATAGGCATACGCACGCAAAAAACGCGCTTCTGCACGAAGACCGGCAACTCCTTCTACAGAAGAACCTTTACTTTGAAGCAAGAATTCATTGGCACGGGTCACAGTCACCATGCAGCGTGTATACACCGCTATCGTAGCAGCATTAGGAGTAGAAGTCCATGAGTTATTCTGTGTATCAGTAATATAACTATCCCCCCATGTACACTTCAGAACATCACAAGACATCTCATTTAATACAACATACTGGCGTATCAATTCGCTCTGACCGGCATCTTCTACCGCTATGTCAGAACTACCCGGATCATTCTGGCTAACCAAAGAGTAAGAACCATAGATATATGCTAATCCTTTTTCAAAATCCTCCAATGTTTGATAAGCCTGCCCAGCAGTCTTATCCGTTTCATTTAACGGCAATGTATCCAAATCTCCGATACAAGCATTCAACGTCAACATAGACGCTACAATTGCCAAGCTATATATAATCTTTTTCATAATCATGTACATTCTCTAGTTTAGAAATTAATATTCAGACGCACGGTGTAGAGACGAGGACGTGGAATCAAATTGTTATCTACACCATCTGCTGCTGTAAGCTCAGGATCAAGCCCACTATATTTAGTGATGGTAAATACATTTTGTACAGAAGCTCCTACACGGATTTTTCCATTCCAATGAGCAAACTTATCAAAAGTATAACCTACATTAATATCATCCAGACGGAAGAAAGAAGCATTCTCCAGGAACATATCTGAAACTTGCTGGTACTCAGTCAAGGCTTCAGTCCATCCAGTCTTCAAGCAATAAGTAGACAAGTTATTGATATATCCTTTACTATGGTCGTCCGAGTATGAAGTCGAATTATTCTTAGCAACCTTATTCAGCGCATACCCCCCTAAAGATCCGTGAGCATTAAAACCAAAGTCCCATTTTTTATAAGTGAACTGAGACCCGATACCGAAGAAGAATTTCGGCAAAATACTCTTACCAGTCACATAACGGTCATCTTCTGTAATCTGTCCATCACCGTTACGGTCCACTAACGTATTTTCAATGGCTTTTCCATTTTCATCATAAGCCTGCTGGAACAGATAATAAGTATAAGGAGTATACCCCACACGATACAGAGAAGTATAACCACCAATACTACTCATACCTGCACCAACCTGAACCCCCAGATAGTCATCACCGCCTGTATTCGTCAGTTTTGTAATCTCTGTCTTCTGCCAAGTTCCGTTCACATTAATAGTCCAGCGCATATCCTTCTTTTCAATAGGAATGAAGTTCAAGTTAAACTCTAATCCCATATTCTTCATATCACCAACATTGGAAATAACTTTATTAGAGAAGTTAGAGCCCATCGGAGTATTGATATCATTCAGCAAATCATATGTTTTACGCAAATAAGCATCAATATTACCATTAATACGGCCACCAAAAATTCCAAAGTCTAAACCAACATTATAAGTTTCAGTAGTCTCCCACTTAATATTGGGATTATATGCATTTGGTGCCAATGTGTAAATGTATCCATTGCCCCAAGGTATTTGAGTAGTCAGAGCGGAAGATTCGGTATATTTTGCTTGATAAGCATAGCAACGGTCCATACCTATATCTTGCTGCCCAGTTTTACCCCACCCCAAACGAAGTTTCATACTTGAGAAGAAATTATTGTCTTTTAGGAAACCTTCTTCTGCCACATTCCATGCAAAAGCCGCAGAAGGGAAAAGTCCCCAACGATTATCTTTGGAAAAGCGTGAAGACGCATCATCGCGCAATGAGAAAGTGAACAAATATTTGGAATTAATAGAATAATTAATACGCCCAAAGAAGGAAAGCAAGTAATACTCCCGTCTATCAGTCGGCTTTTGCAGATAAACTTTAGAACGGTCATTATTATAATACTCAGTTTGATTATACTTCACATAATTATGCTGCCAAGAATAACCTGCCATTACATCCAAGTGGTGAATACCAAACTCCTTATTATAATTACCGTAAAATTCCAAAAGTGTATTGGAGTTCTGATTGGCATACTCTTTATAATAGTCGGCTGCACCAGCTCTTTTGGAAAGAATTGAGCCTAATTCATTGTAAGTGGTACCAGTTGTACGTGAAAAGTCATATCCCAGATTCAAGTTCAAACGAAGATCCTCAAAACCATGAATTTTATAATCCAACTGCATATTTCCCATAGAACGCCATGTATCATTCACATTGTAAGGATCATATATCTGCGACAAAGGATTAATACTTGCCATTGTATTAGCAGAACCATCATATGCATACCAATTGAAATAGCTGCCATCTTCCATTTTAGGAGCAACAGTCGGGGTAAAACTAATAGCGTCACCAATAGCTCCTGAATTAGGATAATTGGCACGATTATATATGCCTTTTGCATTAAGATTTACAGACAAATGATCCTGGAAGAACTTCGGAGTCAAGCTTATGGACATGTTGGCACGTTGGTTATCACCAACTTTCAATGTGGCTTCATCATAAGTATATCCCAAGCTTACACGGTATGGAAGTTTCTCCTTCACACTACCATAAAGGCTGACATTCTGATCGGTAGAAAAAGCTGTACGATAAATCAAGTCCTGCCAATCTGTATTAGCGGTTCCCATCATGGATTGTATATTAGCCAAACGGTCAGTGCCTGCATAAACTTCATTTACATAATTACGGTACTGGTCTCCAGTCATCACATCCAATGTAGAAGTGTTTTGTTTCAAACTATAACTCGAATTATAGCTGATCTTCATTTTATCGCCACTACCTTTTTTAGTAGTAATAATAATTACACCATTGGAAGCACGTGAACCATAAATTGCCGTAGCTGATGCATCTTTCAAGACGGTGTAAGATTCAATATCATTGGGATTTACCGATGCCAATGGATTCGCCATACCTGCACCACCTTCCGGAGTAATAGGAACACCATCAATAACAATCAGCGGGTCATTGCTAGCATACAAAGAAGCTGCACCACGAATGCGGATTGTAGCACCTCCCGTAGGGTCACCAGACGCGGGAGTCACTAACAACCCCGGAACCTTACCTTGCAACATTTGGTCAGGAGAAGTAATCGCACCACGATTAATTTCTTCTGCTTTAATGGCAGTTACAGAACCTGTTAAGTCATTCTTTTTAACAGAACCATAACCAATAACTACAACTTCACTTAATAATTCTGCATCATCCTGCAGTGTTACCATAATAGTAGGAGAGTCAACCACCACATCCTGAGTTTTATAACCAATAAAAGATACAGTCAATGTAGTGCCTTTAGGAACAGTCAACGTAAAATTACCATCTAAATCAGTAATTGTACCATTCGTAGTATTACCTTTTTCTACGACATTTGCACCAATCACTTCCAATCCCGTGGCATCTTTCACATGCCCTTTCACGGTAATGTTCTGTGCATAAGCGCCAATTGACAAGAACAACCCCAACATTAGGGTAAGAATCGTTTGACAGATTCTAAGATTAACTTGCTTCATGCATTTAATAAATTAAAGTTAACAATATTAATTACCTATATATATTATTCGAAAAATAATTTTCGTACTTTTGTTTTCTAACGTCTTTCAAGTACCTAAAGCATGACGCAACAAAAATATGCTTTATTAATTTAGTAAAGTATAAAGAAAGAGCAAAATGTGAGAAACGAACAGTGCAAACGATTGCATGCGGTTGCACAAGATAGGGAAATCACTTGATATATCATAATACAGCGTTTCTTTCCACTACACATGTAGCATTCTTGCACATAACATATATGATTATTCTACTGAACTACAGATATTTTCACCGCCTAACGACCGTTAGGCGATTTGTCGATGGCCGTTGGCAGATCGCTTAACGGCCGTCAACAAATCGCTTTACGACCGTTAAGCACTACACAACATCAAGACAAAACAAAAGAAACACAAAGCTTTTACTGAAGAAATGCCAGGCATGTATAAACCAAGCAACATACTTTCAGGATATGAATAACGTGTCTGCACAATATTAATATGCCATTAACACGATATTAACAAAATGGCCGACATGATATTAACTTATTACATTACAACAAGTTAACATCATGTCGGCCCTAAAAACAGAGGTGGAAGCAAAATTTGCTTCCACCTTTTTCTGTTGCTTCCACCGCACCTCAAACACCGATGAACAAAGGGTTACAGAGCAGGTGTGGTAGAGTGGAAGCAAATAGTGCTATTTATTTCTCTGAAGTATAAAGTACCAGCTTTCCGGACTTCAATCCTTTAGCCCTTGCCTCAAACACAATCTCACCGGCTTGCTCGCCACTCTGCACAATAGCCGTCAGCTGACCGCTGAAAGCCGGCATCTTGGGCAGATGGAACAAATCGAGGCTGGTAGCATCTCCATTGGCAGCAGCGCGATATTTTCCGGCACCCTTCACCGAGAAGCTTACCATGCGGCTGTCTGCCGGACAAAGATTACCGTCCTTATCCACGACACGGACTGTGATATATGCCAGGTCCTTACCATCGGCAGACAAGCGGGTGCGGTCGGCAACCAGCTCCAGGTGATGGGGCTTGCCAGCGGTACGAATCATCTTTTCTTCTGCAGGCTTACCGGAAGCATCATAAGCCACCACTTTCACTTCGCCCGGTTCATAAGGAACATCCATCCACATCAAGCGATAGCGACGCTGCAAAGCAAGGGAGTCCTGACCTTCCAAAGCACGGCTTTCATCAGCAGTAAGTTTCCGTTGTTTGCCATAACTCTTTCCGTTGACGAACAGTTCGGCACTGGGATAGCTGGTGTAAACAAAAACCGGAGTATTCTCCCCTTCCCTGCCCGGCCACGTCCAGTGCGGAAGGACATGCAAGGTATTTGCCTGCTTGTTCCATAGGCTGCGGTACAGATAGAAACGGTCTTTGGGGAGACTTGCCAAGTCTATGATACCGAAAACGGAGCTGTGGCTGGGCCAGGAATCCGTACTATAAGGAGAAGGTTCACCCAAATAATCAAAACCTGTCCAGACGAACTGTCCGATTGTCCAGTCATAATCATCAGCCAAAGCAAAATCCTCATCGGGAAGATTCGACCAGGAACAACACTCCACATCATAACCGGAGCACTGATGGTCATCGTACATCACACTAGCTCCCTTCTGTACGGGAAATTTATAGACACCACGGGAACTTACAGTGGAAGCCGTCTCCGAACCGAGCACAATATTCTGTGGAAGAGTCTCATAAGACTCCACATAGCGGTGAGCCCGATAATTAAGGCCGGGTACATCAATCATTGCCGCAAACCCGTTGGCAAGCACACACGTCACTTGGTCCATACCGCAAGTAACGGGGCGTGTAGGGTCTTCGCGATGGCAAATATCCTGCAGGAAAGAAGCCACTTTGTAGCCCTCGGGACTACATTGGGTAGGAACCTCATTTCCTATACTCCACATTACCACACAAGGATTGTTCCGATACTGATGCAGCATATTTATCATATCCTTTTCTGCCCATTCGTTGAAATAGCGGTGATATCCATTCTCACATTTGGCAATATCCCATTCATCGAAAGGTTCCAACATCATCATGAAGCCCATCTCGTCACAGAGTTCCACCAATTCGGGGGCAGGCATATTGTGGGAGGTACGGATTGCATCACATCCCATATCCTTCAATAATGTCAACTGACGGCGAAGAGCAGCCACATTGACAGCCGCACCCAACGGGCCCAAATCGTGGTGATTGCATACCCCCTGGAATTTACGGTGCTTACCATTCAGGAAGAATCCCTTATCAGCTATAATCTCAATGCTGCGGATACCAAAACGCGTGGTATATTCGTCAGTCTGTTTGCCATCTACATAAATCTTAGATACTGCCTTATATAAATAAGGTGTCTCAGGGGACCACAGAGACGGAGCATTTATCAGAAAATTCTGCTCAAATGGCTGTCCGTGATTAATTTTCCGGCTATTATCCTTACGGGCTACTATCTTACCGTCCGGCGCAATAATATCAGTAGAAATACGAACATCCGCATCACCGGCATTCCGTATTGTAGTACGCAGACGCACGGAAGCGTATTCAGCAGAGACATGCGGTGTGGTGAGCTGTGTACCCCAAACCGGAACATGGACACGTTCCGTAGTAACCAGGCGGACATTGCGATACAATCCCGCCCCCGGATACCAACGGGAGGACTGGGGTCTGTTTTCCAGACGGACAGCCAGCACATTGTCTTTACCGTCGGCATTCAGCAAACCGGTAACATCGCAATGAAAAGAGTTATATCCGAAAGGCCAGAAACAAGCTTCTTTCCCATTGACATAGACCCGAGCCTCACTCATAGCACCGTCGAAAACCAGAGTGACCTGCTTGTCGGCAGGAGCATCAAAAGCCGTACGATACCAACCGACACCCACATAAGGCAACCCTCCGGTACGCCCGGTCTTTACGGAAGCTTGCTTTTCAAGGTCTTGCGTAACCGCTACCTCCTGCAAATCGTTGTTGCGGTCGAACGGACCAAAGATGGCCCAATCATGAGGAATGGTCACTGTTTCCCACTTACTGTCGTCGAAATTTGTTTGTGTTGCTTCGGGAACATCTCCCTTGGTGAACTTCCAGTTCTTTTCCAACAATGCTTCTGTACGCTGCGCCATTGCCGCCAAGGCAAAACTGGCGCAGCAGGAAAAGATAAGTATTGTCTTTCTCATTCTTCTTTAAAAGATTTTGTTAATATAATTATTTAAAAGCATCCATTATCACAGTGGGGCGACCATCTTCAGTGAATGCCCCCAGCCGATATTGGTTTGGCCTGCATTCCGGTTCCCAGTAGAACACGCCCTTGCAACGTCCGCCGGTATTCTCCTTGCACTCTTTTAGGACACGGGCCAGTTGGCGTTTCCCTTCTGCCAGCACGGAAGCACTTGCCAGGTTCCCTTTGTCGTCGGCACACTCCATACCGGTTTCCACCACCATCACATCACAGTTATACTTCGCACTTACCGCTTTGATATTTTTGATGCAGTCCGTAATAACGGCATCAGCCGCTGTATATTCCGGCTTGGCATCGCGCGACCAGTAAGGATAGAGTGACATACCTATCATATCCCACTTGCCTCCGTTCTTCTTCAGTTCGTCGAAAAACCAGTTGAACAAACCATTGTCCCATCCGTTGTCCAGGTGAACAATGACGATGGCATCGGGGCAGACCGACTTCACGGCATCATATCCGGTAGTGATAAATGCGCCGAGATTGGCCCAATTCATGGGATATACCACCTCGGAAGAAGCGTTTGCCGGAGCATCTTTCAAGTCGGATTCCTTCACGTCATAGGATGCGCCGCTCAAAGCCTTGTCTTTATCCCACAGCATGCCCGGACGGATTTCATTGCCCACTTGCACCCATTTGGGAGTGACACCGACCGCCTTCAGTTCCCGAAGCACACTCACCGTATGGTCGCTGAGAGCTTTCTTCAAGTCCGCCAGATTCTTACCAACCCATGCGGCAGGTTTATTCTGCTGGGCGGGGTCTGCCCACCAGTCACTGTAGTGGAAATCTATCATCACATCCATATTCAGCGCTTTGGCTCTTTGGGCCTTCACCACCACGTCGGCAGTGTTGCACCAGTTGTCGCTCGGGTCTACCCATACACGAATGCGGATGGCATTGAGTCCCAGCTCTTTCATCAAAGCCGTACATTCACGCTTCTCGCCTTTAGCATTGTAGAAGTCGTATCCTTTGGATTCATATTCGGTGCACCAGCCTATGTCGGCACCTTTAGCAAAGTCCGTAGTAAGAGGCTCTTCCTTATCGGGAAGTCCACCTGCGTTGGGGTCTGTCTCATTATTGCTGCTGCATGCAAATACGGCAAAGGCAATACAAAAAAAGAAAGTCAAAAACTTCATGTGTTTCATGGCGTTATCTTAATTATTTCCGCAAATATAATAATTTAGCACATTTACTAAGGGATGAGGTTCCCAATAATTTGAAATCAACGATCAATCGGCTGTACAAACCGACTGAGCTCTTTCATTGCCGGAAGCACCTTTCCCGTATGGTTATCAAAGAGTCCACGGTTCAACCATCCCTCCGTCACAGCATTGCCACTGGCATTCTCCTCGGGAAACCACCAGAACAGCCCGGTTACATTGGCATGACGGCGCAGTTCAGCTACCAGCTCACGAGTGAAGATACGTTGCCCTTCTGCACTGACCGGATAAAACTCGGAATATTCGTCCGCACTTTTTGCCCATCTGTCATTCTCGTGCGAATAATAAGCTGCAGTCTCCACTATCATCACCTCCTTATTCGGAAAGTGGACTACCAAAGAATCGAGCGTGGCGGCAAGTACCCCCACCGCCTTGTGCCACATAGGATAATAACTGAGTCCGATAATATCATAATCAAGCTGCTGCAGACGATTGTAGTAGGCCTTGGTTTTATTCCATTCGCCGGCTTTCTCGGTATGGATAATTATCTTTGCTTTGGGACAGACTTCACGGCAAGCCCTGGCGCCACTTTCCAAAAGTCTCACTAACAAATCCCAGTTATCACTTCCCAACGGATCGACTTTGGCAGCAGGCCACATCATCCCATTCGTTATCTCATTTCCTACTTGTATCAAATCGGGACATGCACCGGCTTCCACCATAGACCGAAGGGTGTTTTTAGTGTATCGGTACACACTGTCAGGCAATGAGGCCGTTTCGGCATCCAGCCAACAGTCCGGCATGAACTGTTTCCCCGGGTCAGCCCATGTATCGGAATAATGAAAGTCGAGCATGAACTGATAACCCATATCCTTTATCCGTTGTCCGAATTTGGTTACGTAATCCAAATCCTGGCATACTCCTTCTCCCTTATGCTCCGCGGAGGCTTTGGAAGGCTCAACGAAAAGCCGTACACGAACAGCATTCCAACCTTGTTCCTTGAAAAAGTCAAGGGGAGCAACCGGCTCTCCAACTGCATTTCTATATACAGTTCCTGCCGCCTCGTAAGAGGGGAGCAAAGAAATATCTCCCCCCAAAAGACGCTGCTGGGCATGCCCCAACAAAACTTGGAAAGCCAGCAGAATTCCTGAAAACAATACTTTTTTCTTCATATCGAATCTTACCTTATTATTTCATTAATTATTTGCTGAAGAAATGATAATAACCGTCAATGTCATTCAGGATAGCTACGTATTTGCCGGCAACTACCGGAATATTGGCACCTCCGTTCACTCCGAATCCATATGGGAAAGTGGAAGCTCCCCAGTTGGGGGTCCATCCAGCATATAAGAATTTTGCCGTGGTATCTCCACTTGTCGCATCCAACTCATACTTCCAGACATGATTGACCACACCTTCAACCGTATTTACGGGAATCATCTTCGTATCAGTACCCCAACCGTTGAAGTCACCGGAAATCAATAATCCATCATAAACATTTTTCGGTTCATCAGTGGCAACGATGGAGAGAGTGTTCTCTTTCGTGTTCAAGGAAATCTTATAATATCCACTGGCAGGAACATAAAAATCACTTCCCTCACCATCGGCATCCTTGAGACGCGGTTTGTTGAAGTCACCTCCATCAGCTCCCCACTGGTCATCCCACTCACCGGGTACCCTTACAATCTTGAAACCTTTGTCGGACGGGAAGTAACCGGTATAGGTCAATTCTCCCTTACCCGTAACATCATCATACTTGGCACCTTCCACCGGTGACAATGGAATGACTCCCGTACCTACTTCGCTTCCCCAAGAACCATCACCGATACAGCTTCCAATCAGGTACCACAGTTCCGGAGCAGCTGATACCAAAGCTACATAATAGGGAGCAACAGAAAGTTCTATGACATTTGAATAGCACTCGTAACCGGCATTCAGCCTTGCCCTCATTCTCACGTACAAGGATATCCCTTCAGCAGGCAGTTGGCTCGGGTCAGTATAATTGCCCAATTTCATGATAGCTTTGTTCACCAAATCAGCCGCCGCACCAAACTCACATACTGTGACAGAGCCGTCCATTTCGATATATGTAGCGTCATCCGCTTCTGCAGAAGTGGCGTCATTCCAGGTACCGGAGACGGAAATCTGCGCATAATACTTGACGGGAGCCGTATAACCATAGTCTGGTTGTTCATAGGTCAACCTAATGGAGTCTGTGTTAGCCAAGTCATATACACCGCCTCCCAAGGCAGGCATATTCAGTTCGAAAGTACTGGGTTGCTGTACTGTCGGATTGGAGTCTCTATCATCTGTACATGCAGTGAACATCGCCAATCCCGCCAACAACAAAGTGAATAAATATCTTTTCATATTCTGTTCTTTTTTTGATTAATAACCCGGATTCTGAATTAAGTTGGAATTGTTCGCCAAATCGTTTTCAGGAAGCGCAAAAATCGCTCTGATATTGCTGAATTGCGCACCTTCATAAGTGCCTCCCATCCATTCCCATTTATAGGATGCCTGACCGGCATATTTATTGAACCGTATCAAATCCATGCGGCGGCGGCCTTCAAACCAGAATTCTCTCGCCCACTCATCACAAATATCATCCAACGTATATAGATTCTTCTGGGCAGCATTGGCACGGGAACGAAGTTCATTGATTTTCTCCTTTGCATCCGTATTAGACCCGTTCAAACGGGTAGAAGCTTCTGCATAAATCAAATAAGCCTCAGCAACACGGAAAAAAGGAAGGTCCGCATTTACATAATCGACCACCTGATTGGATTGTCCATCCGAACGGACATTACGAAACTTCACACATGCAAAACCTGCAGTCGCATCCGTTTCGTCTTTAATGGAAGCGGAAAAGCCGTCACCATAGAAAAGAGCACGGTCATCATTGGCCGGAGCTGTCATTTCCGCAACCGTCTTTCCCGAAGGAGGAGTTGCCGTATAGAACTTGTCAAGCAATTGCTTGCGGACCCGGGCGCACTTTCCCCAGCTGCAATTCGTGCCAGAAGGAATCGTAACATCCATTGTTGAATTATAAGTGGCAAGAACCAGAAAATTCATCCCACCATAGCTTTTTGTAGTAACCCCGTCAAAGAGTATCGGAAAAATGTTTTCATACTGTGCCCCATTCGTATTGTTGTCTGCCAGGAAAAGCATCTGATAGGCGGAATAAACTTCACCAGTCACCGGATTGGTAGCTCCCTCCGTACACAGATGATAATACCCGTTGTTTATCACCTTTTCTGCGTAATCCATGGCATTCTGCCACTGGGCAGTACCGGTATAAACCTCAGCATTCAAGTAGAGACGGGCCAGCAAATTCCATGCAGCTACCTTGTCAACACGCCCATAAGTATTCTGTCCCGGTTCTGCCATATCAGCCTCACACTCTTTGAGTTCTTTCTCAATATAATCGAAATACTGGGTACGTGTATAGCGTTCTGCCAATTCAGAAGAGACTTCTTCCGTAAATGCTGCGTTACCATACAAGTCCATGATGTAATAATACTGTAAAGCACGGATAAAACGGACTTCCGCACGTTGCATAGAAGACGTACCGCCATCATCCGGAATCTGCTCCAAGAAAAAGTTACACAACGTGACAGTAAAATAAAGACGATAATATAGTCCGATAGAGAATGCGGCACTCGCTCCATAAGAATTGTGGAGCATTTCATCCATACCGGTATCTGTGAGCCATATCCAGTGTGCCTCATCCGTAGTGAGCTCATTCAGGTTCCATGCCATGCGGAAAAACTCTGAACGTCCTTCGTCCATGTCGTCAATATCCGCATTACCGCTCGGGCCGGTCTGTCCGGTCAAACAGAAACTTGCATATATCTTGTTAAAAAGAGCATTTTGATCCAAAGTCATGGTTTGCTGCGGATTGATAGGCTTTACATCCAAATCTCCCACACAAGACGAAAACCCTATCATAAGTGTAAAGGCAGCAACCGGAATTAATGATTTCATATTGTTGAATTTCATACTATTCTTAGTTTTAAAGGATTAAAAATTAAGGCTGAGTCCGAAAATTCCCACCAGAGGACGAGGATAGATACTGCCATCATATCCACCGTTGATTTCAGGATCCAGACCTTTGTACTTGGTTATCGTAAACACATTCTGGGCCGTGAGATAAGCACGCCCGCTGATTTTCTGCCCGAACAATTTGTCGAAAGAATAGCCCAGCGTAATGTTGTCACACTTCAAGAAAGAGGCATTCTGGATGAAATAATCAGAAAGGGCATCCAGGGCATCCACTTTCTTCCAGTTCTTGGCCAGTGACATCTGAGGCACATTGTGCCATGCATTGCCCGAATAAATACCGGTAACCGACAAATCAGAACGGCTACATTCAACAGCATTATAAGCATAATTACCCAGACTGGCACGCAGCGAGAAACTAAAATCCCAATTTTTATAAATCAATTTCGAGGAAAGTCCCATCAATACGTCCGGGTCTGATTTCTTATAGAAATAACGGTCGTTGTCATTGATGATGCCATTATTGTCACGGTCTACAAATTCGCCCTCTATCGGCTGGCCTTTCTCATCATAGACTTGCTGATAGGTGTAGAAGGCAGAGACAGCTTCGCCTACGGAATATCCCTTGATTCCATTGGAACCACTATCACCAACGGCAATTCCTCCATGACGAATGATGTATTTGTCACCTGTACTCTTCACCAGCCCGTCTATTTCATTAGTGTTGTGTGTCAGATTGAATCCCAACTCCCAACGCCAATCCTTCTGCTGAATGGCTCTCCATGTCACTGCAAATTCAAAACCCTTATTATGCAGTGAACCGATATTGCTCGTCACCTTATTCTTGAAATTGGAACCGGCAGCTACATAAACATCATTAATCAAATCCTTCGTCTTGCGATAGTAATAATCAAAATTGGCAGTGATTCTGTTGTCCAGGAATCCCAAATCAACCCCAATGTTATAAGTAGTGGTCTTTTCCCAGGTCAAGTCATTATTATAGGCATCCGGACGGTAAGTGATGCCATTACCCAAAACCGGATAATATGCTCCTTCCGAATTGGGGGTATATGAAGCAAAATAGGTATAATCGCCAATGCCTTCCTGCTGTCCGGTGATACCATAACCTGCACGAAACTTGAAATCGGAAACAGCATCCACATCTTTCAAGAAACCCTCCTCTTTTACCTTCCATGCCAATGCAACGGACGGGAACAATCCCCAACGGTTCTTTTTAGAGAAACGGGAAGAGCCATCATCACGCAAGGTGAAGGTCAGCAGATAACGGTCGAGTAAAGAATAGTTCATACGGCCAAAGAAAGAAACCAGATAGTTCTCCGTCTTGTAGAGTGTATTTTCTGACGGATTATAGATTTCACCGACATGTTCAAGGTTCGTATCAGGGTAAGTTCCATAATAATAGTAATCTGTCTCTTTGTGGAAATGCTGCCATTCATAACCGGCCATGATATCAAAATGGTGCGCTTTCCCGAAGTCCTTCATGTACTGTGCATACATGTTCAATGACAAATTGTATGTATCTTGTGTATTCCAACCGACACGTCCATAATAATAATTGTCAAGGTCAAAACGGTTGTAATTCTTGTTGGACTTGCCGCTTGCCACATCCATACCACCATTAACATGCAAATGCAAATCCTCGAAACCATGAATCTTATAATCCAGTTCAATGTTCCCCATCAGCACTTTTGACTTTCCTTTATCCGAACGGTTATTCAGCATCCCGACGGGATTGGCCGTAGCCAAAGTATTGATGTTGTATCCCCATTCAGAATCTTTCCAGTCTACTGCTTCGGGCCATTCCCAATATCCACCAAAGTTTTTATCATAAAATTCCGTCCCGCCATAAACCGGCTTGGTAGGGTCCATTGAAGTGGCAGCTCCAATGGCATCGGTATTGGCATAGCTTGTCACAGAATACATGCCCTTTGCGTTGAAGTTAACCTTCAAATGCTCATCAAAAAGAGAAGGGGAAAGATTCACACTGGCCGTATAACGCTCAAAACTTGATGTTTTCAGGATACCTTGCTGATTGGTGTAGCCCAGAGAAACACGATAAGGCATATTTTTCAATCCACCGGAAACAGTGATATTATGGTCGGTACTGACTGCCGTACGATAAATCTCGTCCTGCCAGTCGGTATCGGCAAAAAGATGCTCGCCCTGAGCATTCATATATCCTAATGCCTGATATTCCGCACTCGCCAGAAACTCTTCATCAGAATAACCATATGTGTTCTGTACAAGTTTCATGAACTCTTTGGCATTCAGTACATCCAGTTTGTCCGTAACCATGCTGACGGACACATTACCATTATAAGAAATACGAGGTTTAGAGTTACTCTGTCCTTTCTTAGTAGTAATCAGGATAACGCCATTGGAGGCACGGGAACCATAAATAGCTGTAGCCGAAGCATCTTTCAACACAGTAAAACTCTCTATATCAGCCGGATTCACCAAAGCCAATGGATTGGACATTCCTTGCACTCCATAATTATCCATGGCAAGTCCGTCAATTACAATCAACGGGTCATTACTGGCATTCAATGAAGAACCGCCACGGATACGAATAGTGGCACTGCCACCCGGCTCACCACCATTGTTAACAACACTGACACCGGCAATCTTGCCTTGCATCATGTCTTGGGCAGATGTCGTCAGCCCCTTGTTCATTTCATCCGGTTTAATTGCCGTTACAGACCCGGTCAAATCATTTTTCCTAGCCACACCGTAACCGATGACCACAACCTCATCCAACAATTCACTGTCTTCCTGCAGGGTCACGACTACACTGGAAGCTGCAACCACCTCCTGAGTCTTATAACCGATAAAAGAAACTACCAAAGTAGAACCTTTGGGTACATTCAGTGAAAAATTACCGTCAAGATCGGTGATAGTCCCGTTTGTGGTATTTCCTTTTTCTACTACACTTGCACCTATCACTCCACCCAGGGCATCTTTAACATGCCCTTTCACAGTGATGCTTTGTGCATAAGTGCCTACTGACAAGAATAGCCCTAGGATTAAGGGCAGAATCATCCGATAGATTCTAAGATTAACTTGCTTCATGCATTCAATAAATTAAAGTTAACAATATCAATTATCTGTATATTTGTACGTAAGAAAGTATCTGTAACCAGGAGTCTATTCTTCCGCTATCAAATTCAGGTCTTGCCTTTCACCGGCAAATTTAGAGCAACATCATTTTCCCCGAAAGCAGATATCGGACATAAGAGGATAAAAAAAGGACAAACCCTCACCAGATATATTCTGATGAGGGTTTGTCCTTGTAAAAGCGGCATTATTCTGCCGCGTATTGTTTAGGGGGAAGTCCGAACTCTGCCTGAAAACATTTAGAAAAATAAGAGTGATTGGAAAAGCCTACCATATACATTACCTCTGCCACTGTAAACTTTTTCTGCTGCAACAACATGGCTGCTTTTTTCATGCGGATGGACTTGATATATTCCACAGGGGTCATTCCCGTCAGCTGTTTCAGTTTGCGGTACATCTGCTTGTTGTTGGTCGCCGCCCAGTCACAAAGAGTATTCACATTCAGCTCGGAATCCGAAATATGCTCTTCTATCAAGCGAGTGACATTTGCCAGAAATTTCTCGTCATACGAAACGGCCTCTATCGCTTTCGGAGTAGCAAGTACCTCCATACGCGCCTTGGCCTCATGAGTCTGCTTGCTGGAGAGTAACTGCTCTACCCGCAAGAGCAGGATATCCGGCTCGAAAGGTTTGGCTATGAAGGTATCAACGTGTAACTGTATACTCTCAAGTTCTGTCTCCTTATCACTCTTAGCCGTCAGCAGAATGATCGGGATGGTGGATGTAGGGATATGTTTTTTCAAACGCCGTACCATCTCTAACCCATCCATTACAGGCATCATTACATCCGAAACAATCAAATCGGGCAGCAATTCCATGGCAAGCTCCAATCCGGATTTGCCATTTTCTGCCACACGACAGCGATACTTGGCATGCAGAATCTGGTAAATGAATTCCGCCACTTCCGCATTATCATCTACAATCAATACAAGAGGAGCATCCGGTGAAAGAATATCCGGTGATGAATCAGGTACCCCTACCGGAGCTGTCTGCTCTTGATTCACAACCGGCAAAGTCAGGGTTACCGTAGTACCAACATTCTCCTCTGACATCAGCCGAACATTGCCACCATGCAATTCCGTATAGGTTTTCACCAAATAAAGTCCGATTCCAGTTCCCTCATTTTTTCCCGCAGTCTTGGATGATTGGAAGAAACGCTGGAAAATATACGGTTGGTCCTGAACTGGTATTCCGGTACCGGTATCTGCCACAGAAATATACACCTCCCTCCCACCTTCGGGAGCATCCAAAGAAAGAGTAACGGTTCCGCCTTCCGGCGTATATTTTACAGCATTGGAAAGCAGATTATCCAAAACAGACTCCAACTTGATGGCATCCATCTGAATGTATAGTTGTTCTCGGTTCGTCCGAAATTCACAAGCGAGCTGTTTTTCCTTCATTTTTCCTTCTGTATAGAGTGCAAGCAAATCACGTGCAAAAGAGACCAGTTCTATCTGTGATAAAATCAATAAAGTCCTATTGCCGCTATCCACCCGGTTCAAGTCCAGCCCTTGATGAATCAATGAATTCAGTTTCATGGCATTGCGCTGAACCAATTCGAGCTGCTTCTTCTCCTGCTGATTCCTAATTTCCGGCAACATCCTGCTGATAGAGGCAATAATCATACTTAAAGGTGTCTTGAGGTCATGGGAAAGATTGGTAAAGAATTCCAGTTTGGCACGCGACTGTTCCAAAATCTTCTCCTTTTCCAAATGTTCCAGCTTCAAGCGGTTTTTCACACGGAAAAAGTGAATGGTCCAAACAATCAAAGCGCAGCATAACAGCATATAAAATGCCTTCGCCCACGAAGTATAGTACCATGGTGGAAGGATATGGACATCCAGACTATATATTTGTTCAAAGGGTTTGCCATAGGAATCCAGCTTACTTGCCATTAACCGATAGTTTCCATAATCCAGATTATTATAAATGATGCGGTTGGTATTGGGAGCCAGAAGAGTCCACTCACGCTCTACCCCTTCCAGACGATATACAATCCTGCTTTTCTCCTCCAGCGAGTAAGGCAAATCCGACAGTTCAAAAGCAAGATTATTCTGGTTGTACTCCAAGTTTATCTGTTCCATAAGACGGATGCTCCGGCAGTTTTTCTCCGAACCGGGCAAATAAAGCCGGTTATTCACATAAAGGGCTGTCAGCAATAACGGGCGTTCCGGATGTTCCGCCAGCAATGCATCCGGGGAGGAAATGGCAAAGCCATCCGCTGTGCCCAAGTATAGTTCACCCTCTTTCCTATCAAAGAACAAGCTGGTAAAACGTTTGTCGGCAATACTCAGGCGTCGCACTTCCAATGTCCGCTGGTCTGCCACCCAAAATCCGTCAGTAGTGGATATCCATATCTTTCCTTCAGCCTCTATCATGGAAAGCACTTCATAATGATTGAAAGCATCGAACGGCAAAACCTTTACCCTATTATCCGAAGGCTCCACACGCATTACTCCACCGGGAAAGCCAATCCAAATACAACCATCCTCGGCACACAAGACAAAATTGGGCCTTTGCCCCTCCTTGAACTCTCCTGAAGCAATATGGGTAATATTATTGGTAGAAGAATTTATTTTCTCAACACTGTTGGCACTACTGAGCAGGGCCAGTGCATTTCCTTCACTGTCGGGAACCATCTGGTTGATGAACATACCCGACAAACCATTGTGTATGGAATAGGTTCCTTCGGCTACATATGGGTGTGTAGAGGCATGCAGCAGTTTATGTTTGTCCACGACAAAAATACCGCCCAAACAAGTAGCTACCCATAACTTTCCATTCTTGTCTTCGAAAAGACCATATGCCCAGTTAGTATTGTAGCGACGGGTACTGTCTACTATACTATAAGGTATAAACTGGCGGCTTTCCTCATCATAGCGGCTGATGCTCCCGTCTGTTGCCACCCAAAGGTATCCGTCCCGGTCTTCATACAACTGTCGTACCCGGTTATGGGTCAAAGGAAAATTCTTATCTCCCATCTTGTACCAGGTAACATCCCTGCCCTTTCCCGGCACCCGGCCTTCCGGCCTTTCCTCCTCAGAAAACGTGAAACGGATAAGTCCATTTGTTCCCCCAAACCAAAAATTACCATGCACATCACGCAACATGGAATAAAACTGGTTTCCTTCCCCCGTCCCGGTAATCCGCGATATGGGAACATAGCGTAATGTCTCTTTACAACGTGCCATGGATATGCCATAGTCCGTCCCCAGCCAGATATTCCGTTCACAATCCGCATAAACAGTCCATACAATGTTGTTGGACAGTGACTGGAGGTTCCGCGAATCATGCACGATATGCTGTAAAGGTGAATCTTCTCCGTATATGTACAGTCCATTGTCTGTCCCCACCAACAATTGCCCATATCCATCCAAAGCCATTGATTTGACAGAATTGTCATGAAAAGCATCAATTCTCTGTATTTGCCCGTCGGCAGGAGTATATTTGAAAAGACATCCTTCCGTACCTATCCAAATACATTTCCTCACCGCATCTTCCAACAAAGAGTTTACAAACAGATTACTTTTATTCCTGCTAGCAGGTAGTTCTATCATTTCAAAACGTCCGGTAGCGGATGTATAGCGGCAACAGCCATTATAGGTACCAATGTAAAGCTGATGGTCTGAAGAATGGATAAGAGAGTAAATTGTCTGATGAGGGATACCTTCCTTTACGGAAGAAATCTCACGGGTCTGTGGATGATACGTATACAGCCCGTTCAGTGTGCCCAACCACAGCAACCCATCGTACATCACCAGTGTACGGATGTCCGTCGGAAAATCAATTCCCGGTTCCTCATAAGTATCTGTCCGGTAATTGTATATCAATAACCCGTTGTCTGCTCCCAGATAAAGATAGGTACTGTCTACTACTTCTCCGCAATAAATACGCGTATTGCTACGTTCGCCAAAAATGAAATGCGGTTGGGTGGAATAGCCGTCATAGCTGAACAGACCTTTATCCGAACCTATCCATATCAGTCCTTGTGTATCTTGCAGAAAACAGCTGATGACAGATGCCTCTGTCCCTAAACTGATATTCTGAAACAACCGGTAATCGGGCTTCTGTGCCCACATACGGCAAGGAAGGACAGTCTGTAAAAGTATAAAAACAAAAAGAATATGTTTGTACATGCTCAAGGTTATATTCATTAAAGGTCCGGACAAAGATAAGAAACCGCAATCGTTTGCACAAACTTACAACCCGATAAACCTCAACGAATAAGCACAATTTACCATATTACGTTATTTTTGCAATCGGATTAGGGAAGTTTACCTTATCTTTGTCCTCAAAACTATACCATGAATAAACCGCAGATTACCATCAAGGATATTGCCCGGGCGCTGAATGTCTCCCCTTCCACCGTGTCAAGAGCGCTGAAAGACAATCCGGACATCAGCAAGGAAACTCGTGACCTTGTACATGCCTATGCGCGCGAACATAACTACAAGCCCAATGTACTGGCCGTAAATCTCCGCGCAAGCCGCAGCAATACCATCGGCGTCATTGTCCCCCAACTGGTACACCACTTCTTTTCCTGCGTATTGAGCGGAATTGAGAAAGCGGCGGCAAATGCCGGATATAATATCATAGTGGCGCAGAGCAGCGAATCGTACGAGCAGGAAGTGAAGATTGTGCATTCTTTCCTTGCCGCCCGTGTCTGCGGAGTCATCGCTTCACTTGCCAAGGACACTTCCCAATACGACCATTACCAGGAGCTACTGAACAACGATATTCCCATCGTCTTTTACGATCGTATCTGCACGGGGCTGAAAACCGAGCGAGTGGTGGTGGACGATTATGCCGGCTCCTTTGCCGCCGTGGAATACATGATACAGACCGGATGCAAGCGTATCCTTTTCTATGGTGCGGCTCCCCACCTGGAGATTACCAAGAATCGCCGAAACGGCTACCTGGATGCCATGAAGAAGTATAAAATTCCGGTGGACGACAGCATGATTCTGTTGTGCGACACCCGTGAACGCGCCATCTCCATCACTCCCGACCTGCTGGAAAGCGAAAACCGCCCTGACGGTTTCTTTGCCATCAACGACGAGACAGCTTCGGGCATACTGTATGCCTGCAAACTGGTCGGCGTAAAAGTTCCCGATGAAGTATCCATCTGCGGATTCACCGACGGAGCCATTGCCCAAAGCACCGACCCGAAGCTGACTACCGTGGAGCAGCATGGCGAGGAAGTAGGTAAAAGCGCTTTCAGCATTCTGACCGGAAAGCTGGAGGGAGAAGAGAAAAGCAACAACAAGATAGTACGTACCAATCTGGTGATAAGAGGAACTACGAAATAATAAAACATATTAAACCATCATGAAAGTAAAACCCGATTTAAGTTTCTGGAAGCTGTGGAACATCAGCTTTGGTTTTTTCGGCGTACAGATTGCATATGCTTTGCAGAGTGCAAACATCAGCCGTATCTTTTCCACTTTGGGTGCAGACCCGCATAATTTGAGTTATTTCTGGATATTACCTCCGTTGGCAGGTATCATTGTACAACCCATCGTGGGAGCCGCCAGTGACAAGACCTGGACACGCTTCGGGCGGCGCATCCCTTATCTGTTTATAGGTTCGTTGGTGGCCGTACTCGTCATGTGCCTGCTACCCAATGCCGGAAGCTTCGGCATGGCAGTAAGTACAGCCATGATTTTCGGACTGGTATCGCTGATGTTCCTCGACACCTCCATCAATATGGCCATGCAACCCTTCAAAATGATGGTGGGCGACATGGTGAATGAGAAACAAAAAGGACTCGCCTACTCCATCCAGAGTTTTCTCTGCAATGCAGGCAGCCTGGTGGGATATCTCTTCCCGTTCATCTTTGCATGGATTGGCATCAGCAATACAGCTCCCCAAGGAGTAATCCCTGACTCGGTGATTTACTCATTCTACATCGGAGCGGCCATCCTTATCTTCTGCGTCATCTACACTTCGATCAAAGTAAAAGAGATGCCGCCTGCCGAATATGCAGAGTATCACGGCATCACCGAAGAAGAGGAACATGAAAAGACCAACATGCTGAAGCTGCTCATCAAGGCTCCGAAAGCATTCTGGACTATCGGACTGGTACAGTTCTTCTGCTGGTTTGCCTTTATGTTCATGTGGACCTATACCAACGGCAGTATCGCTGCCAATGCTTTTGACGCCCCTACAGTGGAGCACCTGGTAGATGGTGTGACCAAAATAGTACTCGACACCAAGAGCCTGCAATATCAGAATGCCGCCGACTGGGTAGGCGTACTGTTTGCCGTGCAAGCCATCGGCTCTGTGCTTTGGGCCATCTGCATACCGATGTTCAAGGACCGCCGCCGCGTCTACTCACTCAGCCTTGTTCTGGGAGGTATAGGTTTCATTTCCACCTATTTTATGCATAATCCGTATATGTTGTTCATTTCCTTCCTGCTGATAGGTTGTGCATGGGCTGCCATGCTGGCACTGCCGTTCACCATCTTGACCAATGCACTGAGCGGAGGACATATGGGTACCTACTTAGGTCTTTTCAATGGTACCATCTGTATTCCGCAGATTATTGCGGCAGCTTTGGGCGGCAGTATTCTGTCCTTGTTTACTCCAAAAGGAGTACTGCCCCCCGAAATCAATATGCTTGTATTGGCAGGAGTGATGCTGATAATAGGTGCTTTCTGTGTATATTTAATTAAAGAGACTAAGGGAGAGAAATAGAATCAAGCTCCTACTTCTGCACACAGATGACACAGATAAGGCAGATGAATACGGATTATTAGACAAACTTATCCGTGTTCATCTGCCTTATCTGTGTCATCTGTGTGCTATATTATCTTTTTTAATCCCCTCCCTTCCCCTTTCACTATTTTTGTCCTCACTTTTCTCTTTTATTTCCGCATATTGCGTATCTTTACGGCGATAACTACAGAAAACACGTCGCCATGAAAAAATACCTCAAGACCGATGAATGGAACATCATCGAAGACCAATTCCACCCCGACCGTCAACGGATGTCGGAAAGTATATTCAGCCTCGGAAACGGACGTTTCGGGCAACGGGGGTATTTTGAGGAGCCTTACAGCAGTGACAGTTACCGTGGTTCATTTGTGGCCGGCATCACTTTCCTGGACAAAACCCGCGTAGGATGGTGGAAGAACGGATTTCCACCATATTACACCCGTATACCCAAGGCTGCTGACTGGAGCCGCATCAACCTGCGCCTCATCGATGAGGAACTCGATTTGGCAGGCTGGGATGTCGACAGCTTCAACCGCCGCCTGGATATGAAGGAAGGTATCTCCTACCGGGACATGGAGGTGACGTCTCCTCGCGGAAACCAGCTCCGCATCCATGTAGAGCATATCACAAATATGGCAAGACCCAACCTCTGTCTCATCAAGTACAGCGTGTCTTCCATCAACTATACCGGCAGAATCTCACTCGTGCCCATCCTTGACGGGAATATAGTAGACGATGCCGATCTGCCAAACCTGAAAATATGGAACATACTGCGTTCCGGTTCTACCAGCAGCTGTGCCTATCTCTGGACACAGACCCGCCGGGAAGATGCACAAGTGTGCTACGCCATGACTTACCAATTCTTCAAAAACAACAAGGAAACCACTGCCAACCCCATACGGATAGAAAAGGAAAAGCAGACCGGTTTCAGCGTAGGTGCCGACGTGAAACCCGGAGACAACGTGACACTCATCAAATACACCGCCATTGCTTCTTCTCTCTACCACGAACGGAGTGAATTGGTGGAACACTCCGTGGCCGAGGCACGCGAAGCCAAGAGCATAGGCTGGAATACGCTGGTAGAAGAGCATCGAAGGGCCTGGCAGGAAATCTGGGACGAAACGGATGTCGTCATCGAAGGGGACCCGGAAGCGCAACAAGGTATCCGGTACAACATATTCCAGCTGTATCAGACTTACCGGGGAGATGATCCGCGCCTAAACATCGGCCCCAAAGGATTCACCGGAGAAAAATATGGCGGAAATACTTATTGGAACACGGAACTGTGTTGTGTACCGTTTTTTCTGCTCTCCACTCCCAAAGAGATTGCAAAGAACTTGCTGGCATATCGGTACAACCAGCTTCCCAAAGCCATCGAAAACGCCCGTAAACTGGGTTTCAAGGACGGTGCAGCGTTGTTTCCGCAGGTAACCAACAATGGAGAGGAATGCCACAGTGAATGGGAAATAACCTTCGAGGAAATCCACCGTAACAATATCATTGTCTATGCCATCGTTCAGCATGCAGCGCTGACGGGCAATATGGACTATATCGCTAAATATGGCCTGGAAGTAATGATTGCCGTCAGCCGTTTCTGGAGCCAACGGGTATCCTTCTCCCAACCCAAACAGAAATATGTCATACTGGGGGTTACCGGCCCGGATGAATACGAAAACAATGTGGACAACAACTGGTACACTAACTATTCCTGTATACAGTGCCTCAAGATGACCCTCCGTTTTCTGGAAATGGTGGCACAGCAATATCCAGATGAATATGCCCACATACGCCGCATCACCAATCTCGACCAAGTGAAGGAAAGTGCCCGGTGGAGAGACATCATCGAACACATGTATCTGCCGGAAGACAAGGAACGGGGTATTTTCATCCAAAATGACGGCTATATGGATAAAGTACTGGAAAGTACAGATAACATTCCTGCCGAAGAACGCCCCATCAACCAACATTGGTCATGGGACCGCATTCTGCGCTCTTGCTACATCAAGCAGAGTGACGTGTTGCTCGGACTTTACCTCTATTATTTCTATTTTGACACGGAAACCGTCCGCCGCAATTTCGAGTTCTATGAGCCGATGACCGTACACGAATCCTCCCTTTCTCCCCACATCCATTCCATCCTGGCTGCACGCATCGGCAAAGTGGAAAAAGCTTACCAGCTTTTCCTGCATGCCACACGGCTTGACCTGGACGACTACAACAACGAAGCGGACCAAGGTCTGCACATAACCAGTATGCCCGGCAGCTGGCTGGCCATTGTACGCGGATTTGCAGGTATGCAGGTGCTGAAGGAGACGTTGTGTTTCTCCCCTGTCATACCGCAAAAATGGGACAGCTATTCATTCAAGGTGAATTATCTGAAAAACACACTTCACATACGGGTAGGAAAAGAAATCGAAATCTCGCTTACAGCAGGCAGCAAAGTGGACATACAAGTCTACGGACACCCATATACGCTGGAACGGGGGACGGAATTGAAAATTAATATGCCAATGTGCCAATGACCTGCGGCGTGATAGCGCAGCATAAACATTGCGCAGCCAATTAGCACATTGGCACATTAAATCATCATTTATCCTATAATCGGGAGAACATTTGGTTGTTTTCCCGGTTTTATGTTTTTATATATACCTGAACGAATAACTATATACTTGTTTACCAATGAAAAAAATGTTTCTTTTCGCCCTGGTCATGGCGTTGCTCATCACGTCGTGCGGGCAAAAACAAAAGGGTAGCAATACCCTTATCCGACCGGTGAAGACTGCGCAAGTCAGTTCACAGTCGGTTATCCGCAAAGACTTCTCCGGAATAGTGGAAGCCGTGGAATATGTGAGACTTGCCTTCCGCGTCAGCGGACAAATCATCAGCCTCCCGGTTGTAGAGGGACAGCGGGTAAAAAAGGGGCAACTGATTGCCGCCATCGACCCACGCGACATCTCCCTGCAATATGCAGCCGACAAGGCTGCCTACGAAACAGCTGCCGCACAAGTGGAACGTAACAAACGGCTGCTTGGCCGCCAGGCTATCTCCGTGCAGGAATACGAAATCAGCGTAGCCAACTATCAGAAAGCAAAATCCACTTACGAGTTGTCCGGCAACAATATGCGGGATACGCGGCTGACAGCCCCTTTCGAGGGTTCCATCGAAAAACGGCTGGTAGAGAACTATCAGCGTGTCAATGCAGGAGAAGGGGTTGTACAGCTGGTAAATACACAGAAGCTACGAATCAAGTTCACCGTACCGGATGATTATCTCTATCTGCTCCGTGCCAAGGACGTAAAGTTCAAGGTGGTGTTCGACAGTTACCCTGCAGAGGCTTTCGATGCCAGACTGGAAGAGTATCTTGACATCTCCACAGCAGGGACGGGTATTCCGGTGACAATAACAATTGACGACCCGCACTTTGACCGTACACGTTATGACGTAAAACCGGGATTCACATGCAAAATAAAGCTGGCATCGGATGTCGCTCCCTTTCTGGAAGAAAAGCTGATGAATGTACCGTTAAGCGCCGTATTTGGCGACAGTGAAAACCGGAAAACGTATGTATGGGTGGTGGAAGGTAATAAAGTCAGTCGCCGCGAAGTGACCGTTTATTCTCCAACGGGAGAGGCAAACCTGCTTATCTCTAAAGGGTTGGAACCGGGAGAAACCGTTGTGACGGCCGGAGTATACCAGCTGACAGAAGGAGAAGCAATAAAGGTACTAATGTGATTAATCACATTGGCACATTACATTCCCCATTTATCTAAAAAATATTCATTATGAATCTAGCCAAATATTCATTAGACAACACGAAGATAGTCTACTTCTTTCTGGCTGTGCTGCTTATCGGCGGCATACTGTCATTCGGCAGGTTGGGAAAGAAGGAAGACGCACCTTTCGTCATCAAGTCGGCAGTCATCATGACACGCTACCCGGGAGCGGAGCCGGCAGAAGTGGAACGGCTCGTCACCGAACCCATCTCCCGAGAAATACAGTCGATGAGCGGCGTCTACAAGATAAAGTCAGAGTCTATGTACGGACTCTCCAAGATAACCTTCGAACTGCAACCGTCACTCTCTGCCGCATCCATTCCGCAGAAGTGGGACGAACTGCGGCGTAAAGTGCTCAATATACAGCCCCAACTGCCCGCAGGCTCTTCTGTACCGACCGTCTCGGATGATTTTGGAGACGTTTTCGGCATCTATTACGGCCTGGTGGGTGACGACGGTTTCTCTTATGAAGAAATGAGATACTGGGCGGAACGAATCAAGACACAAGTCATCACGGCAGACGGTGTGATGAAGGTAGCCCTTTTCGGTACACAGACAGAGGTCATCCATATATTCATCTCCGTAAACAAGCTGGCAGGAATGGGTATCGACCCCAAGCAGCTGGCCAGCCTGCTACAATCGCAGAACCAGATTATCAATACGGGTGAAATCAGCGCCGGAGAACAACAGTTACGCATTGTGGCCAACGGTACCTACACGACTGTCGATGATATCCGCAACCAGGTTATCACTACCTCCGGCGGACAAGTCAAGCTGGGTGACATCGCCATCATTGAAAAGGGATACATGGAACCTCCCGGCAATATCATGCACGTCAACGGAAAGCGCGCCATCGGTATCGGCATCTCCACCGACCCGACAAAGGATGTGGTAAAAACCGGTGAACTGGTAGACCGGAGGCTTGCCGAACTCATGCCCCTCATCCCCGTGGGGCTGGAACTGGAAAGTCTGTATCCCGAAAACGTGATTGCCAAAGAAGCCAACAACGGGTTCATCATCAATCTGATAGAATCCATCCTGATTGTGATTGTAATCATCATGCTGGTGATGGGCATGCGTGCAGGAGTACTGATTGGCTCTTCCCTTATATTCTCTATCGGAGGCACACTGCTCATTATGTCGTTTCTTGGCGTAGGTCTGAACCGGACCTCCCTCGCCGGATTCATCATAGCCATGGGAATGCTGGTGGACAATGCCATCGTGGTGACAGATAATGCCCAAATTGCCATTGCCCGCGGCATCGACCGCCGAAAAGCGCTGATAGACGGTGCCACCGGTCCCCAATGGGGATTGCTGGGAGCAACGTTCATTGCCATCTGTTCGTTTCTGCCACTGTATCTGGCTCCCTCTTCCGTAGCCGAAATCGTGAAACCGCTATTCGTAGTGTTGGCCATTTCCCTGGGATTAAGTTGGGTGCTGGCGTTGACACAAACCACTACATTCGGCAACTTCATACTGAAAGCAAAGGCTAAAGATGGTAGCAAGGACCCATACGACAAGCCTTTCTACCATAAATTCGCCTCCATCCTCAGCACACTGATACGCAAGAAGGCGTTGACCCTTGGAAGCATTACAGCACTGTTCATCCTCTCCCTCATCGTCATGGGGCTGATGCCCCAGAACTTCTTCCCTTCTCTGGACAAGCCCTACTTTCGGGCAGATGTATTCTATCCGGACGGGTACAGCATCCGCGAAGTAGAAACCGAAATGAAAAAGGTGGAAGCGCATCTGATGCAGCAGCCGGAAGTGAAACGGGTATCCGTCACATTCGGCAGCACACCGTTGCGTTACTATCTGGCCTCCACTTCCGTCGGTCCCAAACCTAACTTCGCCAATATCCTGGTGGAAGTAACGGACAGCAAATATACCAAGAAGCAGGAAGAGAACCTTGATGCCTACATGAAGGCCAACTATCCCAATGCCATCACCCGTACCATGTTGTTCAAACTCTCTCCTGCTGTAGATGCCGCCATTGAAATCGGGTTCATCGGCAATAACACGGATACGCTGGTCATGTTGACCAACAAGGCTCTGGACATCATGCACCGTGACGGCGAACTTATCAACGTGCGCAACTCCTGGGGCAATAAGATACCGGTATGGCATCCCGTTTACAGTCAGGAGCGTGCACAACCGTTGGGTATCTCCCGTCAAAGCATGGCACAGAGTATCCAGATCGGTACGAACGGCATGACACTTGGGGAATACAGGGAAGGAGACCAGGTACTTCCCGTTCTGTTGAAGGATAAAACTATCGACTCTTTCCGCATCAACGACTTGCGTACACTCCCCGTATTCGGCACTGCACGCGAAACAACCACTCTGGAACAAGTCGTCAGCCGGTTCGACTTCCAGTACAAGTTCTCCAATGTGAAAGACTACAACCGGCAGATGGTGATGATGGCGCAGGCCGACCCACGCCGCGGTGTGAATGCCATTGCCGCCTTCAACCGTATATGGAAGCAAGTGCAAGAAGAGATTGATGTGCCCGAAGGTTACACCATGAAATACTTCGGAGAGCAGGAAAGCCAGGCAGAAAGCAATGCCGCACTGGCAGCTAACCTGCCGCTGACATTCTTCCTTATGTTCGTCACCTTGCTGTTTCTGTTCCGCAGCTACCGGAAGCCGATTGTTATCCTGCTGATGCTGCCGCTTATCTTTATAGGTATTGTACTGGGACTGGTGGTATTGGGGAAATCATTCGACTTCTTCTCCATCCTCGGCTTGCTGGGGCTGATTGGAATGAATATCAAGAATGCCATCGTGCTGGTGGACCAGATTGATACGGAAACCGCTGCCGGAAAAGCACCGCGTGAAGCCGTTATCAGTGCAACGACCACCCGTATTGTCCCGGTGGCCATGGCATCGGGTACCACTATCCTGGGAATGTTGCCGTTATTGTTCGACGCCATGTTCGGCGGCATGGCGGCAACCATCATGGGTGGTTTGCTGGTAGCCTCGGCATTGACACTATTCGTGCTGCCGGTGGCTTATTGCGCCATTCATAAAATCAAGTGAGAGAACATTCAACAATTTACAGTTTACCAATTGAATGATGAAAACAAATATACTTATTCTATCATTACTGTGCTCAGGACTGAATGCCGGGGCACAACAAGCATATCTGAGCCGCGAAGAATACCGCGACAAGGTAGAAGCATACAGCCAGATTCTGAAACAACAGCATCTGAAAACATTCGCCAGTACCGAGGCACGCAAGATTGCCTCCACCGGTTTCCTGCCCCAGATTGACATCACCGCCGAGGGTACCGCCAATCTCAATCATCTGGACCAATGGAACAGTCCGAAAGGAGACTACCACCCTTATACCTATCAGGCACTTGCCACCTTGACGCAGCCGCTTTATACCGGAGGTTCCCTAATAGCCCAAAAGAAAGTGGCGCAAGCCGAAGAGGCACTGGACCAACTTACCACAGAGCTGACCCTCGACCAGATACACTATCAAAGTGACGCCGTCTATTGGAATGCCTCTGCCGCCCGTGCCGGTCTGAAAGCCGCGGCTACCTTTCAGGATATTGTACAACAGCAGTACGACATCATCCAAGACCGCTTTGATGACGGTGCCATCAGCCGCACAGACTTGCTGATGATTTCCACCCGACGTAAGGAAGCCGAATTGCAGTACATCAAGGCACGCCAAAACCATACCCTTGCCCTGCAAAAACTGAATATCCTTATGGGCTCGGAACCGGACGCTCCCATAGACAGCATAGCCGAAATAGATATACCGACTGCCTCCATCATACCTCTGGGCCTGGATGATGTGCTGCCCCGCCGGGCAGAATATGCCAGTACCTCCGTGAACATCGCCCGCAGTGAAGCGCAACGGCATGCCGCCCTCAGCCGCTACAACCCACAAGTCAACATGTTCCTCGCTACCGGTTGGGATACGGGAATCACCTATATGGGGCAGGATGTACCTCATACTCCCGTCGCAGGGGTCAACGTCAGCATCCCCATCTTCCGTTGGGGAGCCCGCTTCAAGACAAACCGCCAACAGAAAGCCTATATCGGCATACAGAAGCTGCAACAAAGCTATGTAACGGACAATATTCTGGAAGAGCTCTCCGCAGCCACCACAAAACTGACGGAAACTGAACAGCAAGTCAAGACGGCCCGGGAGAATATAACACTCGCCGAAGAGAATCTGGGCCTTGTCACCTTCTCTTATAATGAAGGAAAAGCCAGCATGGCAGATGTGTTGTCCGCACAACTCTCGTGGACGCAGGCACACACCAACCTGATTGATGCGTATCTGGCGGAGAAGATGGCGATGGCTGAATATTGGAAGGTGGTTAGTGAATGAAATGCCCCTCAAAGAAAAACATACAAAAAAACTCCGGCATAGCTTTACAAAGCCATACCGGAGTTTCTTTATATTTTTCTTACTGACCGTTTATCCCAGGAATGAAATCAGCACACCCGCCGCAACAGCCGAACCGATTACACCGGAGATATTACTGGACATACAGTAATTCAGCACATGGTTTTTCGGGTCATACTTCGTTGCTATTTCATTGCAGACACGGCTTGCCATGGGTACGGCACTCAGGCCGGTAGCACCAATCAGCGGATTGATCTTCTTCTTGCTGAATAGGTTGAACAGCTTCACAAAGAAAATACCTCCCGTAATGGACAATGCAAATGCCAGGAAACCACCAATCACAATACCGATAGTCGTCCAATTCAGGAATGCCTCACTGGTCATCGTGGCGCCAACGCTCAATCCTAAGAAGATGGTAGCTGCATTCATGATACTATTAGCAGCAGCATCAAACAAGCGGCTTGTATCCGAACCGATTTCCTTAATCAAGTTACCGAACATCAACATACCAATCAAAGGTACTGCTGTGGGCACAAATAAAGCAACAATCGTAGTCACTGCAATCGGGAAGATAATCTTCAATACACGCAGATTCTTAATCTCGGTTTTCGAAGGATACAGCTTCTCCTGCTCCTTCATGTTAATCATCAATTCCTTCTTGGTACAGAACAGCTTCACCACCATCGGAATGATGACCGGTACCAGCGCCATATAAGAATAAGCAGCAATGGCAATCGGTCCCAACAGATGGGGAGCCAGCTTGATGGTAGTAAAGATAGCCGTAGGACCATCGGCACCACCGATAATGCCCAACGCACCTGCTTCCTGCGGAGTGAACCCTATCATCACAGCACAAAGCAGTACGGTGAAAATACCTAACTGCGCAGCCGCACCGAATATGGAGAGACGCAAGTTACGGAGCATCGGACCGAAGTCTGTCAGCGCACCCACACCCATAAAGATAACAGGCGGCAGAAAGCCGGTCTTAATCAGCATATAATAAATGAAGTTCATCAGTCCGAGGTCGTGCGCAATCTCGTGCAACGGCATCTCCCAAATATTCTTCATCACCCCGCCTACCATGACCATTCCGTTTTCATCTGCCTGAATCACCCCCATCTCGCCGCCGGGAAAGTTGGCAATGAGCACACCGAAAGCGATGGGTACCAACAACAAGGGTTCATAGTGTTTCTTGATACCTAAATAAAGCAGGATGAAAGCGATGGCATACATCACGAGGAACGACGGATCAGCAATGATGTTGCTGAAGGCCGTCATATCATAGAGTTTTGCAAATATATCTTCCATTATCCTATCTTCATTAATACATCATCTTCAGAAACAGAGTCACCCGGATTGACACAGATGGCAACAACCGTTCCATCAAAGTCTGCGCGGATGGCATTGTATGTCTTCATAGCTTCGATATAGCAGAGGAGGTCGCCACTCTTCACCTTGTCACCCACTTTCAACGGGGTTTCCTGCGCATTCTTTGTCAAGAAGAACTTGCCTTCGAGCGGAGCCGGAACGTCCTGACCTTCGCCTACGGGGGGAGCTGTCACCTTTTCGGTGGCCGAAGCGGGCAGGTCGATGTCACCGTATGCCACCGTCACGCGGTAAGCCTGACCGTCCACCTGCACAGTGAGCGTCTTGGGTTTGGCATCGTCCAGCGGAGACTTGTCACGTTCGGCACGGCGTTTCTCCACATCCTCCAGGAAGTCCTGCTTGGCCTTGCCACTCTTGTAAGCCTCGTATTGAGCCGGGTGCATGGCGTATTCGAAGAGCTCTTCGTCGTCCTCGCCCAGTTCCCACTTGTTCTCCTTCATCAGCTTGCGGTACTTGTCCAGAGCATCGGGATAGTTGTCCTGCGGATTGCCGGTGAAGAACTTGCGTCCTTCGCGTTCGGCCTTCTCTATGATTTCGGGAGCCAGCTGACCCGGCAGCTTACCTGCCTTGCCCAACAGCATATCCCAAATGTCATCGGCAATCATACCCCAGCGTTCCTTGCCTTTCTCCATAGCAATGACGTTCATCATGGAAAGGTTCTTGACGTACTGGCTGAACGGAGTCACCAACGGGGGATAACCCACGCGCGGCCAAACATATGCCACTTCGTTGAACAACTTGATGAGCAGTTCATCCTGCTTCATGAAGGGCAGGTTGCGTTTTGCCTTGTATTTGTTGATGGACTCCAGATTGGATTCCAAGTCTGCCATCAGACTGCCCATCATGCCACCCGGCAGTCCGGGACCAATCAGCAGGGAGTTCATCAGGCGGTTGCGCGGGCTGATGTACAAGCCAAGGAAGTCGTCCATAAACTCCTGGATGAGTGCGCGTACCTTCATATATGCCTCCATATTGACTTCGGGCACCTGGAAGCCTGCATCCTTCAGCATGGCCTGCACACTGAGCAAGTCGGCATGTCCCGTACCCCAGGAAAGCGGCTCCATGCCTACGTCGATATAGTCGCAACCCGCTTCGCACACTTCAAGAATACTTGCCATATTGAAACCGGGACCCGCATGACTATGATACTGGATAGGAATATCGGGATGCGCCGCCTTGATATTGGCCACAATCTTGCCCAAAGAAACCGGACGTCCGATACCTGCCATATCCTTGATGCAGATTTCGTCGGCACCTGCCTTGATAAGCTTCAGTGCCATCTCCGTGTAGTATTCTACGGTATGGATGGGTGAATGGGTGATGCAGAGCGAGCATTGGGAAATCATTCCGGCATCGTGTGCATAGCCAATAGAAGGGATGATATTGCGGGTATCGTTCAGACCGCAGAAGGTACGCGTGATATCCGTACCCTGCGCTTTCTTTACCTTATAGAACAACTTACGCACATCGGCAGGCACAGGACTCATGCGGAGACCATTCAAGGCACGGTCCAACATGTGAGTCTGGATACCGGCTTCATGGAACGGCTTCGTCCACTCACGCACGGCTTTATTCGGATTCTCCCCAAACAGCAGATTTACTTGTTCAAAACCTCCGCCATTGGTTTCCACGCGCGCAAAACAACCCATCTCGATGATGGCGGGAGCTACTTTCACCAGCTGGTCAACACGGGGTACATATTTTCCGGCACTCTGCCACATGTCCCTGAATACCAAGCTGAATTTAATTTCTTTTTTCATACTAAATTATTCGGTGTGTTTTTATATAAGATTATTATTTCAGATTTTTTCTACCTTAGCAACTTTACCCTTACCTTGTGTCACTACTGTTACGGCTGCACTGATAGCTGCCAGAATATTACCGGGGACAGGTGCGGGACCATTTGCCGCAGCTTTAGCCGGTGTCACCTCTTCGGGCGCATATTTATTCACCAATGCAATAAGAGCTTTTCCTAAGTTAATAACAATCAGCAGGATAGCGAAGACTGTTGCCATACCTACCACCATCAGCAGAAGTGCTGTATTCAAGTTTTCCATATTATAAATTATTAGTTATTCAGCCGAATTTACGAAAAATCGCTCGAAATTAGCGATAATCCATTAAAGAAAGGCAGAGAAGAATGATAAAAGATGCTAAAAAGTAAAGCTTCCCGCACAACCAATGAGGCGGTACGGGAAACTTTTAGCATAAAACGGTGTCAGTCATCAATTATTTTCAAGGAAGGAGAATCAGCCCAACGGGTTCTCGCCCTGGTCGCCGTCGTTGCCGCCGGGATTGTTTGTGTCCTCACCGCCGGGATTGCCGCCGGTAGTAGTGCCATTGGCAAGTTTCTCTACATCCGTCCAATCGACATCCACATCCACCATCGAACGGGTAGTAATCTGCTTGCTGCTGCTACGTTTCACTTCGGGAATAAAACGTACCCGTATGCCATTAATCTGTGCGGAATTTACCTCATCAGGCGTAGTAACCCCTTTCTTGTTCGTAGCAGCGGTATAGTAGAATGTTCCGACCCCTTCCAACTTCACTGTACGTCCCATAGCCATATAGTCAGCCATCACGCCTCCCAAGTTTTTCAGCACGGCATACGTGTCACCGCGGGTTACGGTAGAGAGGACGGACAGTTTGTCTGCTACCTTGTCCGTAGTGATAGGAACACCGGTAGTAATTGCTTTCGGATACCACAAATCATTCAGTTTTGATTGAAATTTCTTGTAAAATGCCATAATAATGTTTTTAAATGATTAATAATGTATATATGATTTCTCTTGTCTCACCCAAGAAGCGGAGGTTTTCGTCGTGAGGCCTCAACGATTCAGCATCCGCTTTTCTCAAATTCGATGTTGCAAAGTTAAGGCGAGAAACAAGGGAAAACAAGAAAATGGCATCTACAACCTATTTACATAAACCACTTAAAAACAAGGCATTACAAAAGCGGCATCTCTACAAGGAAGAAAAGGCAATAAAGCGAAATAAACAATCTTTTTGTGGTAATCTCTACAGGCAGAGGACGTAAAATACTGATAGTGAACGGTGGCATTCAAGACAGTCTCTACAACAAAGATATTACCATTCATAATTGTATAATCAATGCAGACAATGAATATTTCAAATCTTTATCGTATTCTTCAACCACTGCCATTGTCTTTTTAAAGATTCTCTTTTTGCTGAGTAGTTTCGTCTACCACTCTGTTGAACGCATCGGCACAGTTTTTAATGTCTTTGTACTCCTGAAGTTTTTTCCCGTCAAGACCTTCAGATGACCAATCTCTAATATTTTTTGCATAAATACCTTGATTTAATCGTTCCAATAAGTCCGTATTAAAAGGTACAGGAATATTTGACAATTGCATTCCATCAATAATGCTTTTAAAATAAGCATAATCACCATCAATAATGAATCCTTTATCAGCTGCTATACGGTAAATAGCCTCCCAGTGCCGTTGCTTGGAGAAGGCCGATTTCTTAGGATCATATCCCAGAAGTTTAACAATGCATTTCTTGAGTATTTTAATTCGCTTTTCTTCCGGCAATTCTCTGACATCAATAGATTCTGCAGCTATACCGGAATATCTTCCATCGTTAGTAACGGAATAAAGTCTACAACAATGATGTGATATAGATATAGATTCAGGTGCAATTATTTCACTTACATCATGACCCGCCATTTCCAAATCTGTGATAGAGATTCCTGTAACATAGAAATACATTGAAATGATTATACTAATTGCAGTATCTACTTCCTGTTCAGAAGCAGTAGGCGAAATATGCGATTCATCATTACGCCAGCCCTTAATCAACATCAGGTATTGATACAATTGCAGTTTAGCTGCATCGGTACTAAATTTCAAGTTCCAAAGGCATCTATGAGCATAAATTACATTTTTCCATGTCACATCCTCACCTTCGTTTCGTGCAGGTACATCACTGTTATGCATCAAGTAATATAGTTTTTTAAGGTAGGCTTCATATTTGGTCACAAGCAGATTGAATGCCACAAACTTATCTACTATGGTTACTTTCTTTCCATATAGATTATTAAAAGCCCTATTGATGAACAACCCTACATTGTCAAGCGATTCGACGCATTCCTTGCCAATCACATAGAATACGCTATTTAACACCTCTTCTATGGGACGCATTTGCGGAAGTACTCCACTTAAAGTCGTTGTCAATATATCTTTTATTTTTGCTTTTACGACATCAATGTCGAAAGATTGCTCTCTTTCGGTTTCTTGTGAATTTTCTAAAACCTCAACGGATTGTTCCGTTAATGATTCCTGATTGATTGTATCAGTAGAGTAATTTTCATCTCCATTCAGATAAGCTTTTAAGATACGCTCTCTACAGCTTCCGTCAAGGATAAACTCTCTAAGTATCTTATCAATTTTGGGCATGACCATGCGTGCAGGAACTTCCGAACCTTCTGTTTTGGTAAGGAACTCACGAGTCTTAGCCATATTCAAGGTTAACTTCAGATTATCAAATTGACTATACTCATTTAAGTTTTGTTCCGTAATGCCTCTGTTCATGATATGTTCCAACTGACTGGCATTTATACCTGTAGCTTCTACTAAAATCATTATCTGCTTGTGTAGCTCACGGAGTTGATATTCTGCGATATAGTCATAGATAGTTTTGCCTGGGGCAAGATGCAAATCACCCGATTGAATGTCGTGCAGTATCACCATTGCCGTTCGTTGGTCTTTCTGCGAAAGTGAGGCGAATGTTTTATGTAGCTCTTTAAAGGCCTCTTTCGTAAGTTCGCTGCCAGGACCGGCGGTATAAAGGTTTTTGATGAACTTCACAAACTTCGAGTTGATATATTCTGCATCTATGGTGCCCGTACCGGTTTCGGTGATATAAGTATCGATAGGATAGTCGAAATCGTTGGCTTCACCGCCACCTTCTCTACCTTCAAACAATTCGCGATAGCGTTGTAACAAAATCAAGTAGGTCTGTTCATCAAGCTCCATTCTTACATGAGTATAAGTATCACCATGTTGAAATTCATACTCGACTTTATCCCATAAGAATCCTTGCAGTTTAGCCGCTTCGAGTAGATGAGTCATCTGACTGAAGTCCTTAGCAAACATATTGCGGTCTTCACGAGTATCGGGCAACCGCTCAAAGTTGGCTATCCGGTGTGATTGGAATATGTCGCGTATATGCAGGAAACGTTGATTGATATTAACCAAATTACTTTCCAACTTATCTACAAACACACCAAGCGGGCGATCCACATATACCTCAAGCGCATCGTTAATATTCTGCTGCATAGTGTATGGGAATGTGTAGTAGCGGATAATGCCAAAAGGTTTATCACGTCCAAACAAGCGGTTGGTGCGCGAGAAAGCTTGGATGATATCCACATACTTCATCAGCTTATCCACATAGAGCGTATTCACCCATTTTGAATCGTAGCCGGTAAGCATCTGCGTAACCACAATGAGTAAATCTATCTGCTGATTGTGGTCATGCTCTATGCCAAGGTAAGGCTTTTTGTGAGCCAATCGTTTAGCCACATCTTTCTTATATTTAGCGTAAGTAGAAAGCTGAAAAGAGGTGTGATATTTATCATTATAATCTTTAAGTATTTCCAGCAATGCATCTTCCTTGGCGATTCCTTCATTGGAATTGTCTATATTATTGTCGAACACAGTTACCACATTCAACGAGGGATATTGCTCTTTGAATAGTTTATAGTAAGCTATAGCTTCCGGTATGTTTTGTGTAGCCAGTATTCCATGAAACTTGTCGTTCTTGCTTAGCCGACTACGACTTTTTATAATATCGGCCGCTACGGCTTGGTGATGAATGGGCTGTTGATAGATATCGTTGGGAAGATAATATTCTATACCATGTTTTGTCTCACCGCCTTCAGTGTAAGTTTTGGGCATCTGCAACTCATTGACAAATTTATTGTAGATTGCCATTTTCTCCTCATCACCTTCAATCTCTTCAATGCGCTTCACTCTTAACTGAGCAAATGCAGCTTTTTCGCGTAGTTCGTTCTCATCGTAGGTGTTTATGCGATAAGGGTCAAATCCAAGTACGTTATGGTCGGGGATACCATTGGCAATGGTGTATTTATGAAGCATATCGCCGAAAAGCGTTTCAGTCATGATTTCGTTGTGGGCATTTTCTTCAAACACCGGCGTACCGGTGAAGCCAAAGAGTAACGCGCGAGGAAATGTATTCTTAATGTCGATAAGCATATCGCCAAATACGCTTCTATGACATTCGTCAATGATAAATACCAATCGTTTACGTCCGATGCTGTCTATTTCGGCCTGTGAAATGCCGTGTTCGCTGTTGACATTCGACATCTTTTGGATAGAGGTCACAATCAAGCGGTCATCCTTATCAGTACTTTGCAGTTTGCTGACCAGAATGGCAGTATTCTGTGTGTCTTGTATTACATCAGATTCTCCGGCAAAGCCACGATATTCATCAAGTGACTGTATGCTCAGTTCAATACGATCCATAAGGAATACCACTTTGTCCGCATCGCCTGAGTTAGCTATCAGTTGCGCCGATTTAAAGCTGGTCATGGTTTTACCAGACCCTGTTGTATGCCAGATGAAGCCTCCACGATGTTGGTGCGTGTCCCAATTGGTTTTATGGGTCACATCACTTATCTTGCTGACTGCAAAATATTGATAACTGCGAAGTACTTTCAACGTCTTGTCTTTATCGTCCGCAATGGTGTAATATCCCACAAGCTGGTGAGCCATAGGAATACTTAGCAGATCGGATACAACTCTTCGCCAATCACTGACGATGGCATTGTTGAAGTCCTCCCAATGAAAATAATATTCAGGTTTGAAGTTTTCTTCCAGTCCGGGATTGGCAAAGTAAAGCGTCTCTTCAGGAGTCATTGCAACAAATATCTGTACCATCTTAAAAATGCCACTGCCAAATACACCTTCGTGGGTGTAGCGTTTGATCTGAAAAGTAGCCTGGCTCACATCCACTTTTGAACGTTTCAGTTCAATGTGGATAACAGGCATACCATTGATCAATAACATCACATCGCCTCGCCGGTCTCCACCTAAAGGGTGTGAAGCTCTGAAACGAGGCTGGCGCACTATCTGATAACGGCTTTGTCCGGCACTGATTTCACGAGCATCGAATATTTTGAGATATACCTCTTTACCACAATTATTCACATCCGCAGGATTATCACGTTTGATACATACCTGCCCGCCATTAATAAGTCTGTTCATGGCATACGGACTGTCACATCTATTCACTTGGTCGATGACTTGTTGCATCTCACTTGTGGTGAGCGTAGCATTGCCAAGCCGGTTGATGTCTCTATTATTATCAAAGATTATGTTGGCCCAGTTTTGTATCAGATCTGCTTCACCGGGTTGCATCATTACCTCCTTCTCCCAGCCGTGGTGGGGAAGTAAATCAACAAGTGCCTGTTCAAAAACACTTTCTTTGATGAAGAATTGCGTATTGTCGTTTGGCATATAGCTTTGGGCATTTATAGGTTATACATACAAGACTATTTCTTTCCTTTAACTTTTTTGTTCAATATCTTTATATTATCCAGATAGGCTTGCTCTACGGGAGAGAGCGTACGGACATCAAACTTCCTATATTCCTTTTCCGCTTTTTCCATGGCCTGCCCATGACTGACGGTTCCACAACCATTCAAGAGTTGTTCTCCCGTAGAAGAAAGGATTGCGTCAAGATGCTGAATATAGTCTTTCATATACATAGTCCGATGCTTCATGGCTTGCACTTCGGCAAAATCGAAATATCCGGAAACTAAATTATTCAGAACTTTCAAATCTTCTTCACTTAAGTAATTCTTCGCTATTTTGGCATCGCGCAATGTAGGATGGTCTCCCTTGAAAGAGGTCAGTCCCATCATGTGTCGGTTTGCATCCGCCCGTTCATAAATCACTTCGGCGGCCGTATGCCCATGAGCGGCAAAATGCAGTTTGTTTTGCACTATTTTGAAGAATTCGATGGATACTTCAGAACGTGGGTCATAGTCAATCGCCGTAGCATAAATATCGAGCACCTGCCGATACATCACTTTTTCTGATGAACGAATGTCGCGTATGCGGTCGAGCAGCTCTTTCCAATAACCTCCTCCTCCCGTTTGTTTCAATCGTTCATCATCCATAGTGAAACCCTTGATGATATATTCCTTAAGACGTGCCGTTGCCCATTGACGAAAATGAGTGGCTTGAATTGAATTTATTCGATACCCTAAAGATATTATCATATCAAGATTATAATGAGGTATTTCTCTTTCAACCATGCGTGTTCCTTCTTGCCGAACTTGTCGGATTTTCCGACAGGTTGCTTCTTCTACAAGTTCACCATCTTCATAAATGTGCTTAATATGTTCTACCACATTTGTTCGAGACGTCTGGTAAAGGTCGCTCATTTGTTGTTGGGTTAACCATACGGTATCTTCGTCCATTCGCACCTCTATGTGTGTCTGTCCGTCCTCACTCTGATAGATGATGATATTGCTCTTTTCCTTTTCTTCCATTTTATTGAATTGTTTCGTTATACAAACATTTTATCCAAGCAGGCTGACTTTATTTGCTTAAGTTTATCAAGTCGTTGAGTCTCTAAGGTGATTTGAATATTAAGTGAGTGGAAGAAGTCACCAATCTTTTTTTGTTCTTCAAGAGATGGTGATATATAGGCAGACATTTTCAAGAAAGACTCAGGCTTTAGGGTCTTCAACTTCTTTACGGTTCCTTCCATAAAGATTGTCATTTCTTGTATAAATGAAGGTTTTCTTACTATACATTCCATGAAATCTGCATTTTGATCTGTATAGAATATTTTATAGATAGGGGAAACGACGCCGTTGCATAGGCTATTCTTATGAATTGCACCATATATAACATTAGCAGGATTATAAATAATATCATCTCGGTAGGTTACCAAATATTTTTTTGTATCTATATCCTTTATCAGGAAATCTCGTTTATTGGATTTCCGGTCTTCTGGTTTAATAACACCTTCAGCAATAGTAAAAGAGAGCTGAGGTAAGCTTTCTGTAATCGTGCTTATTTCATGCCTTTCTATAAAGACTTCAGATAGATTTATGTTCTCCCAATCTCCCTCAAACCCTTTGAAGCGGACACGAGGCTTCGTTTCTCCTGCTTGTGGAAACATAGAAATAAGAGAAGCAGATTTCAATTGTTTGAGCGAAGCTATTTTCTTCGTGGTTGATTGGATAAGAACGTCTAATGATTTAAAGTAGGAGGCTATTTGTTGTTGCTCGGTTTTAGATGGGGTAAGGAATGGTTGTTTTAATAATCCTTTAATATCAACAGAAAGCAGACCTCCTGAATTAGTGTTTTTCAAAGACCATTCATCAATCTTATAAAATGCATAGTATATGAAATACGAATCGTATTTATCAATCAGCGATTTACGAATTGAGAAATTCGTAAATCGCTGATTCGCAAGCGAATCAGCAATTATCATTGCATGAACACCTATTGTCGCAGTTGTCGCAAGAATAATGGAATATGGAACAAATAAACCGCCTCCTTTAACAGCTTGAGGAGTGATATGTTGAATTGAATCGGACAATATTCCTCCATTGGCGCGTATATCTTCCATCCTAAACCATGGAATTACTCCATTTTCCCAATATTGATTTACATTTTTTGATGGAGTATATCCATTTCGTAATTCAAAAACATCATCAACTACGGTTCTTTCCCAATCAGAATGATGATTCTTAAATCTTATTTTCGGTTCTGCCATCTCCTCAATCCTTTAATCTATTCTGTAATTCCTGCAAACCCTTCACCGCAAACTCATCACCCGTAAGCTGCCCAATCAATCCCGATAGCTCTTTTTGAGCATCAACAATATTATTTTCAATTTCATTATATGACAAGGCATACTTTGCTTCCAGTGCCGTGACTGATTTTTCAAGAGCAGAAAAGACAGATGACAATGTGCCATTAATGCCGCCACACACCGGGTCAATCCACTTCTTGTGCAGGAAGAACTCTATATCTTCATTGCTTAGATGTTCTATGGCATCAATAGTAAGTTGTACCAATACAGCTTTATCCTCTTTGATTTTCTTATTGAGTTTAGTGATTTTATCCCATAAACTTACAATCTCTTTCAGTTTAGCTTTGGTTTCCGGTTCCACTTCATCGCCTTTAGCTTTGGCATCGGCCTTTATGGCATTCTTATTGAACTTGGTATTGTCATCTTCATCCAGATAGGCTTGCCCTTCTTCTTCGGTGAAGCCGTCACGCAGCTCTTCAAGCAAGGATGCAATTTCCTCTACTTCCGCTTGCTTTTCACTGATAGCATCAAGTTCAGCTTGAAACTTTTCATGTTGTATCAATTCAAACGGCAATATACGCCCCTTCAATCCATCGGGCACTTCTATCTCTTCATCGCCTTTCTTCACAAGTTTATAAGCCTGCTCTACCACCCGCACAGCATCAATTCCCTCACTTTGTATAGTCTCTATATCGCCCGCTATCACCTGCCAATTATCTGAAAGAGCTTGGTAAGCGACGTATTTATCCACCAGAGGAATCGGCTTCAGGCGATTAAATATATCGTCGGCTATATCGTCTTGCTCATTTTGTTCATTTACAGTACTGACATTCGTTATCAGTCGGCTGTGAAGTACATTGCTAAAATCGGAGAATGCATTCGCAAAGGTTTGCTTCAAATTACACACATCCGCATTCTCTTCAATAATCTCGGCCACATCTTTACTCTTCACCGCGGCATACGGACTACCGTCCTCCTTGGGCTGGAAAAGGTCTGCACGAAGTGAAGGCAACGCATCCCAATAGGTCTGCAATTGATTTATCTCGCTTTCGGGAATGCCACCAAACATAGTGGCATAGATATCATATTGTTCGGCAGCCTCCGAAGAATCCACATAACGGGGAATATTGAGGTTATATCCATTCCGCCGGATTTCGTCACGGCTTACCGGACGAGAAAAACCAGGAATAGGCTTACGCTCACGAATGGCATCGGCAATGCGCTTTATGTCGCAGGCACGGAGTCTATTGTTCTTGCCTTCCTTGACAAATCCTTTGGAAGCATCGACAATAAGCACATCGTCACTATCCCGATGCTGCTTCAAGACCATAATCAGCGTAGGAATACCTGTTCCAAAAAAGATGTTAGCCGGCAGCCCGATAATGGCATCTATATTATTGGTCTCAACAAGATTCCGGCGAATTTTCCCTTCTCCTTCGCTATCTGCGTCCACATCTCCACGGAAAAGTACTCCATGAGGCAGTACGATGGTGAGAATGCCATCGGGTTTGAGATGATGCAGTTCGTGAAGCAAGAAAGCATAGTCGGCTTTACTCTTAGGTGCAACTCCATAATTCTTGAAACGAGAATCGAGTTCACGATCCGTGGCATCCCAATGCTGCGAATAAGGCGGATTTGACACAACCGCATCCACATAGAGTGGTTTGCCAATATCACTACCTATGGTTTGCAAAGGCCAGTCTTCATCCAGAGAATCAGCACAACGGGTATCAATATTATCTGGCTTGATACCACGCATCACGAGATTCATTCGGGTAAGGTTATAGGTATTCTCCTTCAGCTCTTGAGCATAATACTTCACTTGGTTTTTATCGGCGATATGGCGGCCAATGGATTTACCAATGGTAATCAGCAGAGAACCGGAACCACTTGTCGGGTCATATATTTCAATTTGCTGTTTATCCTTATGATGCTCTGCTACAATCTCCGACATCAGTATCGCCACCTCGTGAGGAGTATAGAATTCACCAGCTTTCTTTCCGGCATTGGCTGCAAAATTACTGATGAGATACTCATAAACATAGCCCAGCACGTCATAATCCTGACTGCCATCGGTAGGGATGTCTTTAATGAGCTTAATCAAATCCTTCAAAGCACGGGTTTGAGAAGAAGGATTCTCCCCCAATTTACTCAATCCGGCTTGTAGCGTCTTGAAGATGTTGGCATATACATGCTTGTAGTTTGGACTGATTAGTCGGTCGAAGCTATTCAACGCGGCACTAAGGTCTGCCACACTGAAATCAGAGTTGGGTAGCAGCCAAGTACCGAACAAGTATTTATATTCAATAAAATAGCCAATGTTATTTTTACAATAAGCAATCATCATTGTTGCTTCCGGGTCTTCATAATCCTCTACAAGAGCCGTCATGTCATCATCATTCCATCCGATACGACGAAGACAGTCCACTTCATAGTCTGACAGGAATTTATAGAACACAAGTCCAAGAATGTAATCCTTATATTCATTGGCATCTATTTTAGAACGCATCTTATTGGCCGAGGCCCATATTTTATTTGCAAGCTGTTGCTTATTCATATATCCAATGTCTTAATTATCTTTTTTACCAACAAAAATACGGATAAACGGGAACAAAAGCAATTTTTAGTTGCTTTTTGCCGACCGATTTTATAAAACAGCCGCCGGCAGTTCATGCTTTCGGGAAAGCAAGTCAAAAATTACATCCACATTTTTTACCATCCACGTCCCATGCCAATTCCCCACCTCCCTCACCCCATTCAGAGCACCTTCTGAGAGGGGGCACAATGAGTCAGGGACTGAATGCCTTTCAGTCCCTGACTCAATCATGTTCGTTCAGTGAGTGAAACAAACACCCACTGCAAAACGTTCTTTTTTTGCAATTGATTTGTAAAGAAATACATATTTCAAATCGCTCGGCTACCGATTTTCAGTGGTCGAGTTTCTTTTTAGGCTAAAGCAAGCCCCTTAATCGAAAAGTGATGCCTGATTCGCAGACGAAAGTGCAGCTAAAATCTTCTTGATTCTTCGAGATTCTTGAAGAATCTATAATTCTCAGCAGCTTCCAATCACCCCCTCCAGCGTCTCTCCATCGGCAAACAGCCTGCCATCTGCCTGCATCATCCTTACAATATGACATCATTTACATTTTAATTTTGTAATCGAGAACTCTCTCATTACCGTCACAAACTCATCAGGCAGTCTTTTAAGTACCTCTTCCCTTATGGCAGTAGGCACACCACCATAATAGGCTTCCGCAATGCCACCCGTAATAGCCCCCATCGTATCCGCATCTCCTCTTAAAGAAATGGTCAGCCGAATGGCACTTTCATAGTCCGTACTTTCCAAAAAAGCAATGATAGATTCCGGTACGGTACCCTGACAAGAAATATCATAACTATAAGTAGCCCTTATCTCATTGCAGGTACGGTCAAGATTATAACCGAACGTTTCCTCTACATACTTCTTTATCTCCTGTTTGGATTTGCTCGTACGTGCCAAAAAGACACAAGCCGCCGTAGCCTGCGCCCCTTTTATCCCTTCAGGGTGATTGTGCGTTACTTCCGCGCTCCGCTTTGCCGCAACCAACGTTTCCTCCAATGTATCAAAAGCCCACCCCACAGGGCTGACACGCATGGCCGAACCGTTTCCCCAACTATTGTAAGGCTGTGGGTCATCAGCCCATAGCCAACGGATGAAACTACTACCATACCCGGCTAATGGATAACGGTTTCCATAATCCTGCATGATACCTAAAAGACTATCGCCCGTCAATAGCCAATCTGCATTGGCAATTGTCATCACGGTGTCATCGGTAAATTTCGATGCTTCAGTAAACAACGGGAAATCCCACTCTTTCACTGGCGAGAATTCATAGACAGAACCGATTATGTCTCCGGCAATAGCTCCTAACAAAATATCTTCTGTATTCATTGCTTCAATCTTTTTTATACCTCCAATGTATCAAAAGCGTATACCACAATTATATTTGTACAAGACTTCTGATTCAATTTCTTTATTAATGCGAATCCTTTTCCTATCATTGAAGTTTATGCTCACTGTTTCTCGAACTAATCCTTTCCAATCATTCCAATAACAGCACCTGACTTTAGCCACGTTTCCTATTAGTTCAACCCTTGGTAGAATATCATCGGCTATATTCGAAATATCGACCTTTGAGAATATATTTTCCCGACAAAAACCCGAAAGGTTAGAGATGTCTGATTTTGAGAAGACATATTGCCTGTTCTCATAATTGCCATGCCAAAAAGCTGGCAAAACCGTTGATGCTGTTGTCAACAAATATATTTGCCATGCACTCATTTCTGAACATGTAGCACCTACTTTTTCAATTAAAAGTCTCTTTTCTAATGCTTTTGTTGAATGACCGGTATCAATATAAAACCAAGAATTATCTCCTATACTGACATGCTGTGCAAAATATATTTTCAGTATTCCATTAAAAGTCAGTTCGTCCAAAATGGATAAAACGTCATGATTATATCCATTAGGCGGCATTGTTTCTTCATGCAGAGATTTCAAATACCTATGAAATGCGTAACCTATCCAACCATACTCATTACTATTTTTGATTAAGCGGACAAGGCTCTTCGCCTTCATCCGCATCTCCTCGATTTCTTTCTCGTCACTCTCCAACACATCATACTCTATAATCTGATTCAAGAGAGAGATTCCTTTGCCCACATCTTTAATGAGTGTGTTTCCTTTTTGTCGTTCTCCAAGTATATATAAAACGGCCAAATTCCACAAGCAGCGAATAGAAGGGCAAGGTTCTTCACAAACTTTCAATAGATATTCAATAGCATGTTCAAAATCACCAATGCCCCATAATACACTGAAGGTATTTTGCATAGCATTCTTAGAACCATTTGATGCCGCAAGACGTAACCATCTCACCCCTTCATCCATATTATTTTCGCAATTCAGCAAAAGAATGCCTATATTGTTTGCTACTTCATAGATTCCATCATTGTATGCTTGCACATAACAAGCCTTTATGTCATTATAAAATTGAATATTCTTTTTGAAGAGATGAGAAAGCATGAACTCATTAAAATCTCCTGCACATTCGGCAAGACTGCAAGGTTTACATACCGAAAAATCAGCAAAAGCCCTGTTCCCTGAATCCACTACATAGTTTTTATCAAGATTATCAAAATACTTGGTATCTTTTAACGGATTATCAAAATACAAGTTTCTCGTTATGAGCTGAGACAAAATAAACACATCCTCCTGTCTAACCTTATTTTCTACTTTATCAATCTTTTGTCCTTGAACTTCTCCGTTGTCAATCGACACATCGGGGTAGAATTCAACCACTTTCCGACAGTTCTCGCATACAGACACAACACCGGCATAAGATAGTGGACTAAGGTCTATATTTACTTTATACCATACAAGCCCCTCTGATGAAATGCCACACTTCAAGCAAGGAAGTCTTTTGGGCTCACCCGGTATTTGTTCCTGCACATTATCCATAATATAGTCATACGCAAACGGTAACCGTTTAAAACTCCAATACCTAACTATTGGATCTTGTAATGGATTAGGCGCACACACCACATGGGTTACAATATCATCCTTAACTCTAAAAAGAATATACATCGGTTTATAACCCTCTATTTGGTCGTACACTGCTACATGACTATAATAATTGCAAAATTTGATACTTGTGCGTACATTGATACAATCATGCTTTAGCCGCTTTTCCTTATCTATCCAATATGATTCAAAATCAGCAATACCACTTAGTTCTTTGTGCTTATAAATAATAAGTTTTACGTTTTCTGATAGGAAAGGCCTTAGTGTAGAAAAATCCTGATTATATCTGCAAAACGCAAGTTTCTTTGCAATCTCAGTATATATATCATTAGGCAAGGAATCTTCAATCAGCAATCCTTGCCTATCTATCTCCATCGCATCCTTATCCTTCTGAGAACGTTTCTCCTCAAAACCTTTTCCATATACATCATCCAAAGTAAAAGCTGTTTTATGAGTTTCATTATATTGAGACAAGGTCACAACCCTATCTGAAGTAACATCTCGCACTTCATAAACCGGATACAATCTTCTGTCTCTCGAAGATAAGGGCTTTGGTCGATTTCTATAATACCTTTTTTTTAATGCGCTTATTGCAATAAAAGGCAATGCTACTGCAAAAAGAGGTAATGTCAATACCAATAGAGGCAATAGAGGTGAGATTAAGATTCTTACCCATAAAGCTGGAGTTTTGCCAAATAAATCATCATCATCATCGTCATCAACACGTTTAGCATTCTTATGCTTGACATGTCCTACAATAATCCATACTATTGCTGATAACGTAAGAATAACATACGCGATGCCTATAGTCAACCAAATATTCATAATATATTTATATAAATTTGTAATTTCTGCAAATTCCTATCACCTCTAATGCATTCCAATCCAATTCAGAATCTTGTAACAAAAGTAATGATTCCAAAAGATTTGCTCTACCTCGAATTCACGTTAAACTATAACATCACCAATATCCATATTTAATACATACATTTAAAGATTATCCCAGAACTCCGGAGATTGTTGATCCATATCCAAATTATCATTGTAATAAGGATTATCATCAATACTTCCCCAACCATCAGAATCATCCTCCTCAATATAATTCTCCTCTATTACATTATCTTCAAGTTCTTCCACAAATCCAGGAACAATTCCTACCATATCTTCTACTCCATCTAATTGAACAGCAAGCATATCTTGCCCTTCAAAATCTTCATCTACCCTATCAAATTGCGCTCTTAACAAATCTTGTTCAACCCCTTCTTCTACATTATTATACTTTGCTTCAAGTGCTGCGTATGCATCTTCTTGCTCACTAATAGAAACTTGATTAGCAATAGTTTCGTGCATTACCATTTCATCATCCATAATTAAATTTTGTTTTTCCATTTTTATATCTCCTATTTTATTAATATGATTAAATATCTAAAAATTAAGTCTTTACTTCTCACGAAAGGATTGATATTATTTCCCAAATATGTTTCTTATAGAATTGGTCATAACCTATTTTTTTAAGTGTTATAGATTTACTCTTTTCAAGTTCTTCTACCGTATATTTACCCAAATTCGAACTATGCAGAAATATCTTTATCCCATTTAACGCACGTATGATAACACCATCCTTCTTCTTATAAAGGAATCTTCCTGTATAAATTGTTCCGAATGGTATATCTTTATCTTCAATTTTTATTTGTTGCTTTTCTCCTCTCACAGGAACAGCACTTAGGTATAGCAATGACCTTTCGACATTAACAAATGAAAAATATAATTCTTTCATATTTTGAGGCTGCAATCCCAAATTTCGAGCTTTATTTTGTTGACGAAGATTCATAAGAGCTTCCCGTTTACCAAGTTTGAAGATTAACATCTTTCTGTCATTTCTGGATATATATTCAACTTTTACGGGGCAATCTGCATCTATCTTTTCATCTATAATAGAAAAAGAGACACCACTAACCCCGACAAGTCTATCTTTATAGGAACCTATTTCATCATACTTACCGGGAACAACTATCGAGCCATCTTCACGTTCAATCCCCCATTTATCCATTTGAAGAAATTTCTCCATTCCATTATCCAATCTTCTACTCTTCTCCTTCAAGCTCTTACAATTACTATCTATAAAACCATTACAACCATCACATTTGACATTTGCTATATTATCAGCGTTTAACTCACTGATATAATCATAATTACTTAAAATCTCATTCCCTTGAAAATCCACAATGCAATATAATCCATTACGCATAGCTATAATTTTGTCTGAAGACCATATCTCCAGTTGGGAATAACAAGCTGGCGTTAAAGGAACCCCCTTTTTCATAATTCCCCAAAGTAATGCACCATCTGTCTCCTTTACATATTTGTTACCTATAGGATTGAATTTTTCTATTCGCCTTATTCCAACATTAAGAAGAGTATAGTTATTGTCGAACAAATCATGTAACCCATCTTTCGTTCCTTCATACCATCCTGTGTGAGGAGTAATTAATTCATATTCAAAAGCTATTCTTATTTCGCCATCGAATGTAATCAATCCACATTTTCCATCTTTCTTTCCAATTACATATCTTTGAGTACTTTTCATTATGGCATCCAACTCAAATGCTTCTGATAAGCGTTCCAACTTATCTTCTGTTTTCAAATCTTCTTGTTTTTGTCGCCATAATTCATCCAGTTCTTCAAGGACTCTTTTATTCTCTTTCTCAATATCTGAAATTTTCGATTGAAATTCAGGATGCGCTTCAATATATCTCTGTTCTGCATCAAAATAATACGGTTTATATGTGCTATCATATTGTAAATCAGAGAGACAGACAAATGTTCCACCCAAACCATTTGAAGAATTCTCATTCAGGTACTCCCAACTCCCATCTGCCTTTAACCAATTGCACTTTAAAATGAGTTCACCTCTTTCCTCACTTTCCTTTTGAGCTTCTCTATCAAAAATGAAAACATTCATTTTATTATTATAATAAATATCTTTTGCCATCATATTATCCAGATTGACGTGTTCATCTTGTTCATCAAAATTAAAAACCCAGATAATGAATTTCTTATTTAGCCGATAGAACAAATCCCTTTCTGCAATTACACTGACAAAGGTTGTGCTTAATTGCAATTCAAATACAATTTCTTGTCCCCTAAAACTAGCTAAAATATCAGGACGTTTCCAATTTAGTATAGGGTGATTTCCTATAATGTTTTTTTCTACTTTTACGTCCGAAACACCAGGAGTCATTTCCAAGAGTTCAGCAATTTTGGTTTTTAATCTTTTGTGACGCTCCCCTTCATTACATCGGGCATATTTTTCTCTATTAATATCCCTTCTTGTTCTTCCTGTCGTTGTTTTATAATCACATTCATCACTATCTTTAAAATGTGAAAAGAAACTAGCTTTACCACGTTCTATCTTCCGACCTGATATTTTAACTGCCTGACGACAATATTTGCATACTAATTTAGGTTTTCTCAAATATATTGATTTTTGCAATTCAGTTCTAACTTTAAAAATCGCGTTCTCCGGTTGAGCAAAAAAATCTCTTGCACTTATTTCTAAACCAGTGTCAGTATCAATAACAGTATCTATGGTACGTTTAGTTTTATCAACATAACCTAAATCTGTATTTCCTATTGGTCCTATTGTTATCATAGAACCTTCACCTACTATTATTTTCTGTTCTTCGCTACCTGTTTTTACCTTATTGTCTTTTTCTATCGTAGACACTGACTTGTTCAATCCAGAAATCTTATTTTGCAATTCGACTTTCTCTTTATTCAAAATGTCAATTATTGCATCTTTAGTACAAATTTCAGCCTTACAATCCTTATACTTTTTATTTATACTGTCATATTGCTCTTTGAGATTTTGATATTGCATCTTCAAGCTGTCTATTTGGTCTTGCATCTGTTCATCAGATATTCTTTCATTATCTTCATCTACAGATTCTAACGCTTGAATATTTGCTTGCAGTTCTTTAATAGTATTATCTTTTTTCCCAATTTCTATTATGTGGTTTTGGCTCTGTAACTCCAAAGATTTAACTTTTTCTTTTGTTAATGTCAATTCCTGTTTTAATGAACTAACACTTTCTTGTAACTGTTGAGATTCATTTATATTACTATTCAACTCATCCAACAAACGTTTTTTTTCATTTTGTAATACAGTATTCTCTTTTATTAGAATGTTATCTTTGTTTTCCAACGTTGCATTTTCCTCCAACAATTGTTTCGTTTTATCTGACAACACTTTGTTTTGTAACTGAATGCCTTTGATATCAATCTTAAAAACTCTCTTTAGAAGCCCCATTACAATATTCTTCATATAGTCTGCCATAATCACCCACCTTTTAAATTATACCATTTAAATAATATATCTATTGTTTATAAGACTGATTTAAATAAAAAAATAAAGTACTATACATATCCCTTTCACAATACCCAATAAGCATTTTTTCGCAAATACTTGAAATAACATTGCAAGTTCTTGACCATCAAACACCAGTTTTTTAACTTTCATACGATTAGATTTTACATCTTCCCAGCCCCTAAGAAAACATTTATACAAACAAAAACGTGGAACTACGTACCCACTATCTGTAACTGAAGGTCCTAGGAAAACCTGAAAACATAAATAGATGGACAGCAGTCCCACGCTGAATCAGCGTAGGAAACATACTATGCCATTCTTATGTTTTCTTGAAAATTTCCTAGGTTTTCAGTCACAAGAACAAGCACAACGCTTCTTACAATTTTATCTCTAAAAAACATTGAAGGACATCACCATGTGCTTCATCCGCAAACTTAAACATTTTCTTTCACGAAAAAGAAAATTAGAGTAAGTTTTTAGCTCCTACAAATATTTTCTTGAGACAACCATCATAGCCACCGTCCAATCTATTTATTGATAACTATTAATATACTACTCCAACCACTTATACAGCAACGCCCAATACAAACATTCTTACACAGCATTCAAACTTACCATATTCTATTTTTCTCTTCTTTTCGCAAACGCTTAGACTCCCTCATATCCGCTTTATATTCATCACTCATTTTCAGCTTTCTGAATATCTCCGCTCTGATACGATAACATTCTGCTGTCGGCTTTTCACATATTGCAAAATAATGATTGGCAATTTTCAAAGCCTCATCATAATCTTTCAGGAAAAACAGTGCTTCCGCCTTATTGATAATAGCATCCGACCATACTCTTTCATTATGCGTTATCAACAACTGATTATCAGCAACCGCCTCACGGTATTTACCGATATGTGTATAAAGAATGGCACGGTCACGATAAGCGGCATAATATTTTGGATTGAGATTGATAAACGCTGTATATTTTTCTATCAACGCACCTTTAGGATAGGATTTATCGAAGAACAGTCCATTTAATGCGCAATACTGCTCCCGCATTTCTTCCAATTCCTCTTTTATAACTTTCTTTCTCTCCTCCGGTACCAAGACTTCAATATCAGAAATTTCCTTCGGATAAATAATCAAATCGCGTGAAAGCATAATTTTCTTCAGAAGTTCCACATATATAGAGTTCTTCTTATTCCCTTCTCCTCTATATTCATGTCTATCCAATACGATATAGTAATTCCTGGCAATGAAATCATCCGCTACTTTCAAGAAAGCTTCCTTAATCCGTGAACATTTCTCATTTATCGCATTATCCGTTACATTTACCAAGCGACGGATGGACTCTTTCTGTTTTTCAGCATCCTCTCTATTGGAGAGCACTTTATAAATAGCCAACAGTTCATCATAGTAGGCCGACAGCATTTTAAACTCTACTCCCTCCGGATGGCGCAGATAAAATATGTACAGTGTCTTTTGCAAAGGGGTCATCCGCACCTCCTTATCATAATCAAGTAAGCGAATCTTGAATTCATCCGTAATCTGAAGTCTGCTCAGCTCTGGAATCACCTTTACATTCTTCAACTCATCTAAAGTCTCAGTTTCTAATGTGTGCAACAATAACTCATAATAGCCTGCACCTTTCAGAATTTCAATCTCTTTCTTAATGTTTTCTGCAATATTTTTCATAACAATGGGAAATTCATGGTCTGCAAATTCTTGTTGTGGTTCTCCTATACTCTCATAAAGTTCTCCTCCCTGCAAATTCGACACCACAGACATACAAAGACCTCCATGAGACCTTTGCCGATCCTCTTTTATGAAAGCGCAATAGTCCAAGAAGAAAGTCTCCCAACCATCCTCTGTCATTCCCTGCATTGGATAAAGTGTGAAACGGCTCTCTCGCACTATGTTCCACATGCCGGGTGTGGAGTCATACATGAAACAAGCAAAATGAAAGATACCACTTTCCATCTCTGCCCAATCAAGATGCAGTACTTTACAAAGCAATTTTGTATATTCCACTGTGGTCATTGAACCCAGAAAATTCTCAATGTCCCTATTCCTCTCTTCTGTCAAATTAGCCAAACTATTCAAAGAAGTATCAGGTTTCCACTGAGGCAAATAAATAAAACGAAAACCGTTTTGACGAAAAATGGCTTTTATTTCATCCAAATTCTCCCGGATACATTGGTTCAAACTATCGTCATAACGATTTTCTACATAAATGTAAGTGTCCGCATCAAATTCAAAAGAAACTTTCCCAGGATAATGAAACCTCTTGAACTTATTCCATTTCTGCCGATAGTTTTCCTCCCTTTCTTGTTGCTCTCTTAACCATGTATCATCCGTATCATTGTTTCTAAAATTCCTAAAAACAAAGCATACAGAAAGAAGAGGCAACAATGGGAAAAACAACAGACAACAAAATAAAAGAATTAAAGTAATAAACAACATCAAGAAACATGCCAAGCAGATTCCCTTTTCATCTTTTGTATCTTTATATAGCGAGTTCCATTCGTATATTAAAGATTCTACTATATTCTTCAGATACGCCCGACAATCTTCAAAACACAAAACAAATATCATGAGGAGTGTCCATGCACCTATTATCAACTGTATCATACCCATTTCTACCTATACAATTAATTAAAGAACTGCTACATATAGTCATTGTACAATCTTAAAAATTGTACAATGAAGTAGAATCCTTTACTTATTTTAATGTAGCAAAGGTACTATAATATAACAAATAACAGCAAGTTTTGCAAGGCTTGCAAAATCATCATCTGATATTCTTCTATTAAACGTAGATACAAAAGAGAAAGAAAACTATGAATAGCAATGTTTTGAAAATTACATCCCCGAATTTCATTTTGTAACAACATTTCAAAACCCAAAAACATCCGCTTCAAGCCATCAAACCGTCACAGTCCATCCCCTCACAGAACACCTTCTGAAGTGTGTGTGTGTGTGTGGGGGGGGGGGGAATTCAGTATACGACTGAATGGCATTCAGTATAAGACTGAATAGGGTTCAGTATAAGACCGAGGTTATATTAGTAGCAAAACAGAATTGAGAACAGAGGAAATCACCGACTTTTTGTCCTAATAAATCAACACAAATTGGCTATATTCCTAAAATAATCATATAAAAATATCGGCATTACTTCCGAGGTTATTCTCTATGGTTTCTTCCATAGGAAACTGTTGCTTGTCTATGCAAAAAGAACCATTCTTCCGTTCAAAAACCCAATTATCGTCCACCCGAAGCGAGTCGGACACTAATATACCACCGGTATTTTTAGAATAGGCATAGACAACTATCCCGTTCTCAAACCTAAATGTATATTCGAACTCGACTACTCCCTCTTTCTTTCCGGCATAAATAAAATTCACATAATAATCTATCTTCTTCCATTTGGGCGACAAATGGTTCTCAATATCGAATAAGGCCAAACTGAAGTTTGTTTTACCCGATCCGTTCGGTCCATATACAATACCATTTTTTATGATACCGTCTTTGATAGCGTTTTTATGAACTCATAATTAGCCGGACTTGACAAATCCCACTTGAAGATACGGAAAAGGATTTCCGTAAAGAAATTACGGGCCCAATTTATCTTAATGCCTACCTAATAGTTTCATACCCTTGTTACTGTTGTCTTGCAATCCGAAATTTCAGACTTGACACACTACTGTATCCAACGTCTCTCCATCGGCAAACAGCCTGCCATCTGCCTGCATCATCCGTTTCTTCAGGCGAAACTTCTGCTGGGACACGGAAGCGGGAGACACGGCAATGAGCGTGGCAATCTGTGCATTGCTGAAGTGCAGGCGGATAAGCATGCAAAGCTGGCTGTCGGCAGGCGTAAGCTGGGGAAAGCGCAAGACAAGGCGTTTGGAAGCACCCTTGTATACTCTGTCAGTAAGCTTCTGCAAGTAGTCCCACTGGCTGTCCGCAAGGAATTTGGACTGGATGCGCAACTGCTTCACCACTTCGTCTGCGTCTATCATGGCAGAAGCAAGCGCCTGTACCTGCCCGTCGAGCATCCGGACACGCTCGCCCTCTTTCCTCAACAGTTCCAGTTCGCGGGGCACAGGGTTGTCTTCATACTCCTTGAGACGGGCACGGAGTGACTCGTTTTCCTTATCCAGACGGCTGCCATGTTCCATGAGGTTCGTCAGCGAGCTATGCACTTCTTCGCGCTCTTCGTCGGTCAGCGACATCTCCTTCAGGCATTCTTCCAGTTCCTCGCGCTCGCGTTCATTGTTGCGCAAGCGCTGTTCGTTTTCGCTCAAGGTGATAAGGTAGTTGCGGTGGTGGCGCTCTTTCTTGAACCGGACAAGGCTGAACAGCATAGCACCGGAAATGCTGAACATAATCACAGAAAACACTCCCCAGAAAAAACGTTCGTAACCACTGACCGACTTCAGCCGCACATGCCTGCGCTCCTTTATCTGATTGTATTCACGGTGCAAGCCGGAAATCAGGCGGACGGCCCGGACACTGTCGACAGCACCGCATTGCACCAACGAGTCAGCATGAGAAAGGGACTGTTCGTAGTCCATCAAAGTTCTATCGGCAGGTTTCGAGCAGGCTGTCAGCCCCAGAAGGAGAATCAGCAGGAGAAAAAGGAAGGTATGTTTCATCTTGAAATTTTGTGTTTATAATTTATAATAAGCAAGGTGTAAAATCGGTAAGGAACGAGCTTACTTCAACAGTTTTCATAATCAATGCATATTAATCGTTGCAGAAACAAAGGTAACACTTTCTTCCCACAATAAATAAAGAGGTACAAAGTTTTTCATTACTTTGTACCTCCTCTTTTTCTTCGACTTGCATCATTTATAGCCGTGAGTCAGCAAAAATCGTATAGCTTAGAACTCACTCGTAAAGTGGAACTTGATATGCTTGAAGTCCATCTGCGCCATCTGCAACACATATCCGCTGTCGGCCAGGAACACATCCCTACCCTCGCGGTCTTTCGCCATGTACTGGTATTTGCGCTTCTTGAAGGCTTCCAACTCCGCCGCATCATCGCTCTCAATCCAGCAGGCCTTATACAGACTGAGCGGCTCCCAACGGCACTTCGCACTGTATTCGTTCTCCAGACGATACTGGATGACCTCGAACTGCAACTGCCCCACCGTACCGATAATCTTACGCCCGTTGAACTGGTTGACGAACAACTGCGCCACACCTTCGTCCATCAACTGGTCGATACCCTTGGCAAGCTGTTTCTGCTTCATCGGGTCGGCATTCTCAATGTAACGGAACAGCTCCGGCGAAAAGGAAGGAATGCCGGTGAACTTCAGATTCTCCCCTTCCGTGAAGGTATCTCCTATCTTGAAATTACCCGTATCGTGCAATCCCACGATATCGCCCGGATAGGCGAAATCGACGATGGATTTCTTTTCGGCCATGAAAGCATTGGGCGAAGAGAATTTCATCTGCTTGCCGCTGCGTACATGGAAGTAATTCCTGTTGCGCTCGAACGTCCCGGAACATATCTTCAGGAAAGCGATACGGTCGCGGTGGTTCGGGTCCATGTTGGCGTGTATCTTGAACACGAAACCGGTCATCTTGGGCTCGGTCGGCTCCACCGTTCGCGTCTCGGTAGGCGAAGGACGCGGCGAAGGAGCTATCTCGATGAAGGTTTCGAGCAGCTCCTTCACCCCGAAGTTGTTGATGGCACTCCCGAAAAAGACCGGTGCGAGTTCGCCGGCCAGATAGAGTTCCCGTTCGAAAGGTTCATACACCCCCTCCACCAGCGACAGGTCGTCGCGCAGTTTCCGGGTATAGGGCCGGATATACTCGTCGAGCTGCGGACTGTCGAGCGAAAGTTTGACAGCCTCAGACACAGTCTGCCGGTCATTGGAGGTGAATGCCGAGAAGCTGCCGTCGTATATGTTGTAAACCCCCTTGAAAGCGGGGCCGCTGCTCACGGGAAAGGAGAGCGGACGGACGGCGATTTTGAGTTCCGTCTCTATCTCGTCCAGCAGGTCGAACGGGTCGCGGCACGGCCTGTCGAGCTTGTTCACGAAGACCATTACCGGCGTTTTGCGCATGCGGCATACGTTCATCAGTTTGCGCGTCTGCGTCTCCACGCCCTTCGCACCGTCGATGACGATGATGACACTGTCTACGGCCGTCAGCGTTCGGTAGGTA
>ERZ779649.21-NODE-21-length-126851-cov-25.820349_pt1 | contig 126851 bp, 89 predicted proteins | sample MGYA00511882_ERZ779649 | MGnify/ENA primary metagenome ERZ779649 (study PRJEB29588, sample SAMEA2157793) | human gut metagenome | biome: human gut; feature: human-associated habitat; material: faeces | place: Denmark | collected 2008/2010 ... | reverse complement strand
GCTTTCCCTGCCCGCCAACTCCGGCCCGGCATCTGAAGATGCCTTCCCTGAGGAACTCCGCTTGCGAAGCACCCTGAGCAGAGCGGGCTCTTGCCGCAGTTCGGCCAACAACATCAATGAAGAACGACTTGTTCTAGTCAACCTAATTGCATGGTGAATTACCGGTAGAATGTGTAAGTGATGGTTCCCTGCTGAAGCTTAGGGGCATCAGAGTTGTAATTGAAACTTGTCTTCAGCGCTGCTTTTTTGCAGGCTTCGATTACCTCTTCGTCTGTGATTGTGGAGGCAGAGTTCAGTTTTGCGGACTTCACATCGCCGGAATAGTTTATCGTGATGTCAAGTTTGACAATTCCCTCAGCATTTCCAAGCTCTTCGGGATCATATACCCCGTAACTGTACCTGTCCTCCATACGATAGGAAGACTTCACCTTGAGTCTTGGAACCACTGCCTTTTTAGGTGCGTTTTGATTGGCCTTCTTCGCTGCACGATATTCTTCCTGCGCGTCACCGACGAGTTCATTTATAAATGATACGACTCCGGTCGGTGCCGGTTTCTCATCCGGTTGGGCAGCAGCCGACTTCTTTTCCGGCTTGCCAATGCCCCCGTTTATGCTGGCCGTTGCCGGCTGGCAGAGTAGAGAGTCGATGGTGTCACGCAGGAATGCGTTCTCATTCCGGAGTTCCTTGACATCATCGTAGTTCTTGAACGTGAAATATCCAAAACTGAGGCACAATAACAAGGTCAGGACCTGCAATAATTTTCCGTTTCCCATAATTAATTATTTATTAGAGGTTTAAATAATCCTTAACGCTACTGAAAGCACATTGGCATGAAGTCACTCACGGATTTTGGAGTCGATGATGATAGTGACAGGGCCGTCATTGACGAGGGCACACTTCATGTCGGCACCGAACACGCCCTTCAGAACAGGTCTTCCGGCGACCTCGGAAAGGCGTTTGCAGTACTTTTCGTAGAGCGGAACTGCAAGTTCGTGGGCAGCTGCCCGGACATAGGAGGGACGGTTGCCCTTTTTCGTGGAGGCTGTCAGCGTAAACTGCGAAACCGCCAGAAGTTCACCATCCACATCCACCACACTTCTGTTCATAACACCGTTCTCGTCATCGAAAATCCGCATTGCCGCAGTCTTCGACACAAGCCACTCCATATCAGCCTCAGTATCACCGGTTTCCACCCCGACAAGTATGAACAGTCCCGCTCCGATAGAGCTGACCACTTCTCCGTCAATGGTGACTGACGCTTCCCTGACTCTCTGAATTACAAGTCTCATTGTCCTGTCTCTCCTATGTGATTATCTTACTATTTTTAACACTGGCTCAAGCAGACTCACTATTGCCTGCTGAACGAATACGGACGTGACACCGATGAAGTGCAACGTGACTTGTCAGGCTCGGACGACATTGAAAAGTCTATAACCGCTCCAGCTGAAAGTTCGTCGAAAGTCAGGAAAGTACGGTCCGCGCTCTTGCCGTTCACCTTCATTGATCTGACATAGAAATTCTCGGAAGAATTGTCCGGAGCATTGACAATGAACACTTTACCGTCAGGGCGAGTAACCTTCACACTCTTGAACAGCGGAGTGCCGACAGCGAATTGGCCGGACGCCGGGCAGACAGGATAGAAGCCCATCGCCGAGAACACATACCAGGCAGAAGTCTGGCCATTGTCCTCATCGCCGCAATACCCGTCAGGCGCTGCGGTGTAGAATTTCTCCATCACTTCACGCACGCGGGCCTGGGCCTTCCATGCCTGACCGCACCAGTCATACAGATATATGAAATGCTGGATAGGCTGGTTACCGTGCGCATAATTGCCCATATTCATCACCTGCATTTCCCTGATTTCATGAATCGGGAAGCCGTAATAACTGTCATCGAAGATTGGCGGGATATTGAAAACCGAATCCATCATATGTCCGAAATCCTCATCGCCGCCCATCAGGTCGATGAGCCCCTGCACATCATGAAATACGGACCACGTATAGTGCAGACTGTTGCCTTCCGTGAAATCTCCACCCCATTTGAGCGGGCTGAACGGCTCCGAAAACGTGCCATCCTCGTTACGGCCCACCATCAGGTTGTACTTCGGATTGAACAGATTCTTATAGTTCAATGCCGCCTTGCGATACGGCTCAAGTTCTTCGTCTGACTTGCCCAACTGCTTGCCCAACTGCCAGATACACCAGTCGTTGTAGGCATATTCCAGCGTCCGGGCAGCATTCTCATTGATTCCGACATTGCAAGGAACATAGCCGAGACGGTCGTAGTATTCCCAGCCCAGGCGTCCCGTAGAACTCACCTCAGGATGCACTTTGTGAGCACCTGAAGTCACGGCTTCCCACAGTTTCTCCACATCATATCCACGGATACCGTCGATGTAGGCATCAGCCACCACAGAAGCCGAATTGTTGCCCACCATACAGCCGCGGTGCCCAGGGCTCGCCCACTCAGGCAGGAATCCGCTCTCCAGATAAGCATTGACAAGACCCTCCTGCACCTTCACGCTCTGCTCCGGATAGACGAGATTCATCAGCGGAAAAAGGCTTCTGAAAGTATCCCAGAAACCGGTATCCGTCGTCATATAACCAGGCAGGACCTCACCGTTGTACGGGCTGTAATGCACCCTTGTACCCTCTGCATTGACCTCAGAAAGGTCGCGCGGGAACAGCAAAGACCGGTACAGGCATGAATAGAATGTGCGGAGATGGTCAATGTTGCTGTCGCTGACCGAGATGCGTCCGAGTGCGGAATTCCAGCTGTCGCGGCACGCGGTCTTCACCTCGTCGAAGGAGCGGCCGTCGATTTCGCGCAGATTGATCTGAGCCTGGTCAATGCTGATGAACGACGATGCCACGCGGAGATTCACCTGCTGTCCTCTGCCCGTCTTGAAGCCTACCAATGCCAATGCATGATCCGTCTCAACTTCATTCTTTCCAGTAACTTTATTTCCGTCAATGACTTGCATCATCTCAAAAGGTGTATCGGAAACGATTACGAACCAGTTTCTGAAATTGTCAGGCACTCCTCCGTGGTTATTGGTGACATATCCCACGATCTTGTTCTCCTCCGGCATGACCTTCACGAATGAGCCGCCTGCATAGCCGTCCACCACCAGATAGGACATTTCCTTTTCCGGATATGTGAGGCGGACCGCTGCTGCACGCTCGGTAGGCGAAATCTCGGCAACCACGTCATGCTCAGCGAGATACACCTTATAATAATAAGGAGTCGCCACCTCCGACTTGTGGGAGAACCAGCTTTCACGTTCATTTTCGTCGAAAACCGGCCCGGTAGTAACAGGCATTATCGAGAATGCGCCATAATCATTGATCCAAGGGCTCGGCTGATGGGTCTGCTTCAGGCCGCGCATCTTAGTGGCAGTATATTTATAGGTCCAGCCGTCGCCGTTTTTCCCGGTCTGAGGCGTCCAGAAGTTCATTCCCCACGGCATTGCCACTGCAGGATAGGTGTTTCCGGCAGAAAGTTCATAGGTGGATTCCGTTCCCACGAGCGTACTCACATAATCCACAGGGGATTCCACATAATCAATGCTGTTCTTGCAGCATGAGAGACTCGCCAAAGCAAGAGCCATAAAGGCCAATGTCGGTTTCAGTTTCATATTATATACCAATATTATCAGTTTTGAGCAGTTCTCGAAAATCTTCTCTTAATCTGAGAAACTTATTATGTTACTAAATTGCGAAGATAGCAATAATATTTTTGCCGATAAGGAAAACGCGGGAGTTACCAAAACGTTATCTTTTGCCTTTTGGTCGAATTTCTTTATATTTTTGGTGCATTGATTTAAATTTGTCGCCGTTTTTACCAAAAAATTCGACAAAATGTACAAGAAACTAATCCTGACCGTAGCACTTGGCATCGCTGCCGTTTCCGCTTATGCCGGAGGCTACGTCACAAATTCGAACCAGAATGTAGCATATCTGAGGAACCCTGCCCAGAATGCAGTCATAGGCGTACAGGGCGCTTATTTCAACCCTGCCGGTATCGGTTTCATGGAAAACGGCTGGCACATTGCACTGGATGTGCAGACCGCTCTTCAGAGAAGATATACCACATCCACTTACGAGCCGCTTAAATACGGCATTGACAATGAAGGAAGAGGCTATAAGAAATATACCGGAAAGTCATTTGTGCCTGCACTGCCGCATCTGGACCTCGTCTATAAGCACAACAACTGGTTCGGTTCATTCCATTTCGGAGTGATTTCCGGAGGCGGAAAGGCAAAATATGACCAGGGACTCGGCTCTTTTGAAGCGCCTGTGGCAATGATACCTGCATTGGTCAACACCCTGGCAGGCGCCACTGCCGTAACTGCATACGACGCTGACATCAATCTTACCGGTGAGCAGTACAACTTCGCAGGACAGCTCAACTTCGGTTACAGAATCAACAAAAACTGGAGCGTATCTGCCGGTGTCAGAATGAATTACCTTTCCAACTACTATGTGGGCAGCCTCAAGAACATACGTCTTCAGCCTGCCGGCGGACAGATGATGCCTGCAGCTGCTGTTCTGGCAAGCGCCATCTCTTCATTGACAGGAGGCAAGGTGCCGGCTGACCAGATCGCTCCTATGGCATCACAACTCGTAAGTGACAAGGCTCTGGACGCGCATCAGAAAGACATCGCCTGGACTCCTATCATCTCCGTGGATTACAAGACAGGAAAGTTCAATTTCTCAGCACGTTACGAGTTCAACACCAAGGTACGTCTGGACAATACCACTAAAGAGAACAGCACAGGAATTTCGCAGTTCGATGACGGCAAACAGATCGCCGCGGACATTCCGGGCAACCTTAACCTCGGTGCACAGTATTCCGTAAAACCGAATTTCAGAGTGGCCCTCGGTTTCAACTACTATTTCGACAAGCAGTCCAAGCAGTACAACAATGAAACCGGTCTCAATGACAAGCAGAACTATCTGAAGCACAACTCATTCGAGATTCTTGGCGGTATGGAGTATGATGTATGCAAGCTGCTGACTCTCAGTATCGGCGCCAACAGCAATACCTTCGGATTCGGCAATGACGCACGTTTCATCTCGGACATGAGCTACTCGACAAGTTCGATTTCCGGCGGTATTGGAGCGCAGTTCCATGTAAACAGCCGGATCAATATCGACCTCGGTGTGTATAAGACATTCTTCCTGCACTTCACCAAGGAGCAGAAGGATTACGGAGCAAACGGGGAGTTGATCTACAGAAAGCTCGCTCCTGTTGTATCACAGTTGCCGCTTTCACCGGAGATCGCCGGAAAACTGACTCCGGAGAATCTTGCAATCACAGGACAGGATGATTTCTACCGCACCAGCATCGTGGCGGGCGTAGGCGTATCATTCTCCTTCTAGACTGAATAACAGACAATTATGGGGCTTTATCGTTCACCGACAAAGCCCCATATTTTATTTTCCGAATGAATAGCGCAGTCCGAAGCCCAAAGAGAAATCGGTGGGTTTGTCCGTATAGATGGAGCGGACTCGGGAGCCGTTCTTGAAATGATGGCTTACTCCGGGCTCCACGAAGAAGCCGAGTTGCGGAAGAATATTCACCTGAATGCCTGCTGCGGCATTGACCGACCACTGCAGACCTTTGGGCGATATTTTTGTCGTCAATGTCCTGTCGAATTTCCCGTCCACGTATTCGTCTGTCTTGATGCTGCCGGAAATGGATTTTTCCATCATGCCGCCGCCGGTGACATAGACATTGACATAACGGGAATTCAGGATGTTGAAGGAAATGTTCAGCGGAATGCCGAGGTAATGGAGGGTCTGACTGCCTGTGCTCCAGTTTTTTCCGGTTTCGCTATTGCCTATCTTGACTGAGGAGGAGAGGATGGAATAAGTCAATCCCGTTTCTACCCCGAGTCTGCCGGTAATGTTGTATCTCGCTGTCAATCCGACTTTTACAGGGATTTTATGAGAGTACTCCTCCTGGACTTCCGGCTGATTGTAAACGATGGCCGAGGCCTTGGAGTCCTTGTCTATCCAGTCGGTTTTTGTTACGCCTGCGGCCAACGGGTTTGCCCCCATGACCATGGCTGTAGGTTTGCTTCCTGATGTATTGCCTCCGACTGCGCCGCCCGCCACTATTCCTGCCGAGAATCCGCCTGAGCGCCTCGCCCTGGCTTTTTCTGATGGAGTTTCCTTCAGGTATTCGTCCCAGGACATCGCCGGCTCAGACTTCTCCACCGTGTCGCTTTCTACCGTTGCGGTTTCTCTTGCATCACGGTTCTCCGACGGGACCTCTGCCGCATATTCCTCGGTATTCACTGATGTAACATCCTCAGCTACAGCGCTTACGCTGCTCTCGACCGGAACGGCTTCCGCTATCAGTGCCGACTTGGCTTTTCTGGCCTTCACCTCCTGCTTTATCCCGACCTTCGCAGCCTCTTGCTTTCTTCCGACCGCCATATCTGCCAATGATACCGATTCTGCGGATTTCACTTCCGCCAAGTCCTTAGCCAATGTCCTTTCCACAGGTTCCGACACCTCAGCATCAACCGGTTCAGACACTGCCACATCCGCGGTAATGCCGCCTAAAGCATTGACACTCTTGTCATTGACCTTAGTAACAACGAAGATTCCCGCCATCAGCGCAGCGGCGGCGGAGAGCCCCCAGAACCAGACAGGGATGACCTTCCTGCGGCTTTCCTGCAGTCCGGCCTTTTCGCTCAGCGCAGCCCACAATTCATCCGACGGCCGCTCTTCGTAGCCCGCCATCTTCTGTTTCAATGTATCTGTCCAATCCTGTTTCATACCATCTTATAATTCTTATGATTCACGCTTCATGTATTCGGTGAGTTCCTTTGCGAGAATTTTCCTCGCCCGATGATACTGGGACGCAGAAGTACTCTCCGTAATACCCAGCATATCAGCTATTTCCTTATGAGATTTCCCCTCAAACACATAAAGGTTGAATATGGTCCTGTAACCGTCCGAAAGCCCCCGGATCTTGTCCATTATGACCTGTTGCGGAATCAGGCTGACATCCGGGGCCGGAGCATCATCCGTATCAGGAAGATTGTCGGTGTATTCCACGAAACTGCATTTCTTCTGCTTGCGCAGATACTGCAGAGCCTCATTGACCGTAATCCGGCTCATCCACGCCTTCAGGGAGCCCTCCCCTTTCCACTCGAAACTGCCTACGGAAGATATGATCTTCATGAAACTCTCCTGCAGGATATCCTCGGCAATGTCCTTGTCCGAGATATACCTCCGGCACAACGCGAAAAGGTATCCGGACCAAGTGTCATACAGCTTTTTTATAGCCGCATTGTCCCTTTTCCGGATATCATTGACAAGTCTCTTTTCGCTGCTTGTACCTAAATTGAACTTCATGACTGCCACCGCTGCAATTCCTTTGCCATCAATTACTTTTGCGGGACAATGCTACTCGACAATGCTTTATTTCCTCGTCTTGTAGTCGAATGTCGCGATTTTGGTTTCGCCTGAAGAAGCGGTAAATCTCACTCTGAGTTTCACTGTCTTGCCCTCAGTATCAGGCAGTTTGTCCAGGCGGAATGCCACGTAGCCGTCAGAAACTACTTCATTGACATCCCCGCATTTGTCGTGCCTGAACTCTACCAGATACGGATCAGACTCGTCCACACCTGTTACCAGGTTCACTTTATGCTTTACGTTGGAGAATCTGCCCCACAATGTTCTGAATCTGAGGGTCAGGTATCCGTCCTCGCATACGGTAGGGAACGCGTTCACCAGTTCCACAGGGTCGCTTCCGTACTCTGCCTTGTCCTCGTCCTTGCCTTTGCTCTCGACTGTCTGCTTAGTGTAAAGCTCTGTAATCCAGTTCACATGGCCCATCTGGACACCTTTTTCCTCTGAAACCACCTTGTAGTTTATGAATGCCCTGGTCTCCTTGAGTTCAAATGGAAGTCTCGGATTGTTTACAGGCTTGATGATGGTATTGTCGTCGAGCTGAAGATAAAAGCCGCTGCCCTCACCTTCCGGCTTGACCGTAACTACCGCATTCGGGACAATTTCATCATACGACGGGTAGTCGTTCTTCGTGCAGGACGCTGATGCGACCACTGCCAATGTTGCTGAGATAAATGCTAAAACTCTGTTTTTCATAATATTGTATCTTTTAGTTTTGTCTTCCACTCTCTTAAATACACATTTCTCAGAATCTTGCATCACATTGTCCCGAATTTTTCAGAAAATCATTCCGCCTTCACGACGCTGACCGTGTCATCCTGACAACATACATCACTGCTGTCCTCGACATTGTCCTCCGCCGACTGCGTAGAATCCTCCACAAACATGGAGTAGTCTTCAATGAATTTTTTATGATCTTCCAATGCCTTGAGCATTTTGTCCTTGTCGAAACGTATGACGCAGGATGTGGCTGCGAGAGCGACCAGCGTTATGGCCGAAATGTATTTTAATGCTTTCATAATCATTGACTTAATTAAAAATTTCCGGGCCGAATCCGAGAAGCTGGAGCTGTCTGCGGATTTTGGGCACTGTTTCATTGACAAATTCTGTTTTCTTGTATTCCAGGACCTTTTTCCTGGCGTCCTGCGAGATAAAGAAGCCGAGTCCGCGCTTGTTGTAGATTATTCCGTCCGTCGTCAGTTTCTCGTAGGTACGCATTATCGTGTTCGGATTCACGCCGAGCTGGGCCCCGTACTCCCTCACTGACGGGATACGGCCGTCCGGGACAAGCGTTCCTGAAAGCACCTGGTCGCAAATCGTGTCATAAATCTGAAGATATATCGGTCTGTTCACATCAAATTCCATAATACTAATGTTTTATCGTTTTCAGTCTGAAGAACACGGCGCAAGCAAATGCGGAGACTACAAGAATATCCCAAAGCGTCGCTGCCACATTGGCGAAAGGCACTGCCCATGAGATGAAATCCGGATCCGTAAGATATTTGCCTGCAAATAGTTGGCTCCACTTCATCAAAGTATCCATATCTATAAGTCCGGTCGTGAACAGCAGTCCGAAAAGCATGCTCATAACCATATTGAACCCTATGAATATCAGTATCGGATAGAGAATCTTATGCTTCTTGAAGAGCAATGCGCCGAGCAGAAAGAACAGGATGGCGAAAGCGAACTGCATGTAGATCGAGAACATGCTCACCCTGATAGGGGAATCAGTGGTGTAGGCGAAGGAAGCGATCCGGATCAATGCATCTGTGAATGATGCTGCAAGTGTTCCGCCGCAACTGCTGTCACACAGGCAAATCAGTCCGTCAGCCGCAAGATATATCCCGACGAAGATTGCAGGAACTATTACCAATGTGTTCAACATCATTGACAGAAATTTCTCTAATGTCGAAGCCGGTATCATCAGCAGCATCGATCCTGCGCGTTTTTCGGTGATGTAGCCGTAAACATTTTTAGGATATGTTATGAAGAGCACGACTGCGACGAAGCAGAAAACGGAGACTCTGAATGTCAGACCAGGGGTTCCCCATTCCTGACTGAAAATAAGTGAGTAACAGAGAGTTATCACATAGAGGATAACCGGAGCGAGCGACATCAGCATGAGCGTAAGTCCGTATGATGATGTCCATCTCTTGAAGTCATATTTGAAGAATCGGCCGAAACGGCTGAATGAAAATGTATTGTTCATGGCGATATGTTTTACAATGTTTCGGCAAACAGGCCTTTTATGAATTCTTTATTATGGTGAACCGCATTGAAAAGAGCCTCGATATTCACCTTGCTGTCAGCGCCTTCCGCATTCGGATAGACCTGGATGAAGCCGCCCGGAAGCTGCTCACTGTAAAGCGATTCCGGATGGAGCTGCGTGCCGTAGTCGAAATAAAGTTTGCGGGAAATCTCCTCGAGACTGGCATTGAGCAGGACATCCTGACGGTCAAGAATGATGATCGGGTCAATGATGTTCTCCAAGTCCCTTACCTGGTGGGTGGATATGACTATCGTGGAGTCCTCGCCGGTGTATTTCATCAATGCGCTCCTGAACTGCGCCTTGGACGGGATGTCGAGCCCGTTGGTAGGCTCGTCCAGGAACAGATACTTGCAGCCAAGTGCCAAGGCCAATGATATATAGGTCTTCTTAAGCTGGCCGGTGGACATTTCGTTCATCTTCTTGTCCGAGGTATTCTCGAAGAGTTCGATTATTTCCTCGAACGTGTCCTGTTTGTAATTCGGCCAGAATTCTCCCGTAATCCGCGCATATTCAGCAGCTTTCATCGGAACCGGCAGCATTTCGTCAGCGAGGTAGAACTGATTTTCCAGCACCTGCGGTGTGCGGCTGTAGGGAGCCGAGCCGTCAATGTCAATGCTTCCCTGCAATGGTTTCTTCAGTCCTGCAAGCAATGTGAGCAGAGTGGTCTTGCCCACTCCGTTCTCACCGAGGAGTCCGTAGATTTTCCCGGGCTCCAGGTTCATGGTTATGTTTTTCAGTACGGGTACTTGTCCGTAGCTGAAACCTAATTTTTCAATTCGTATCATAGTGTATGAGTTTATTAGTACACTGCAAAGATATGGCAAGATTTTTATATTTGCAATAGTTTTTTCTAATTTTGTGGATTATGAACCGAATTTGCCACATATTTGTTGTTTTTCTTTCCTGCACAAGCGCATTGGCCCAGCCGACGCAGAACAAGCAGGAACTGATGCGACTCCTGCAGGAGAAGCCTGAGAGAAGCGCTCCTCTACTTTATAATTACGAGGCTCCGTCCAAAATCATTGACACGCCTGCGCCGAAGGGCTTCAAGCCTTTTTATGTCAGTCATTACGGAAGGCATGGCAGCAGGTATCATTGTGCCGAATACTTTTTCAGGTCGCCGATGGCTGTTCTGGACTCTCTGGATGCGCACAACCTGCTGACTGATGAGGGAAAATCTGTTCTGGGTGACATGCAGGTAATCGCAGATGCCCACGATGGTCAGATAGGCTATCTTACTCATAAAGGTGCCAGGCAGCATCAGGATATTGCCGGGCGGCTATACAGACGTTGTCCTGAGATTTTCAATCAGAGGGACAGACAGGAAGTGTACTGTGTGGCGACCGCCGTGCCGCGCTGTATCCAGAGCATGGCGAATTTCTGCCTGGAATTGGGTCGGGAGAATCCGTCTCTTGAGATTACAATGGATGCCGGTGAGCGGTTCACCAAGTATCTGTGCAATGACGAGGGTGTTCCGCAAGACAATGCGCGCGAGGTGTTCTTGAGAGACTCTGTTCTCAATGCCAATCTGGACCCGACAAGGCTGCTGACTGCATTGACCACTGATGCGGACGAGGCGGTAAAGTATATGAAGGGCGGTGCGCGGAAGTTCTTCGCGGAGCTTCTGAATGCCGGCAGTATAGGTCAATGTCTTGATATCCAAGACCCATACATCTATCGCCATTTTACGACTGAGGAGATTTACGGCATCTTTTCATATTACAATGTGAGGTTCTACACGATAATGAACGCGTCGGTCGAAAATGGCAGGTCACGTGACCTCATCGGCGCAAGAGTCCTCAAGGACATTGTCGAGAAAGCCGACGCCGCAATGGGCGGAAACGGGCACTGTGCGGACCTTCGTTTCGGTCACGATGCCGGTCTGGGGCCGATCTTAAGCCTACTGCGCCTGGCAGGTTTCGAGAAAGAGGAGAAGATGGCGAAATCCATCGACGGGAAATGGTACTCATTCGAAGGAATGCCGATGGCCTCGAACCTCCAGATGATCTTCTACAGGAACAAGAAGGGCGAAGTGCTGGTAAAATTTCTTTTCAACGAGTCCGAGACATCGATTCCAGCCTTAGGTCCAGGCCCATACTACCGCTGGAGCCTACTCCGCGAATATCTGGTTTCCAAGATATCTCTCGTCTGAGGAGCAAGATTCTTCAAGCCGCCATACGTGGCCGACTGAGCATTAACGATTTCTGAGTCTGACGGTTAGGGCACGTTGGAAGGCGCGGGCGTTACGGAGATGTTCTGAATATGTGGCCGCGAAAAGATGACGGCCGTTGAAATCCGGGCTGGCACAGAAATAAAGGATATCCTTACTGCCGGCAGGATTGAGAACCGCATTCATCGCATCCTTGCCCGGCGAACAGATAGGCGCAGGAGGCAGACCTGCATGTTTATAGGTATTGTACGGCGAATCCACCTTGAGATGAGCCTTCAGAATCCTGTTCAACGTATAGTCATAGCAGAATGCCACAGTCGGATCGGCCTGCAGTTTCATACCCTTGTGGAGACGGTTCAGATAGACCGCTGCAATCATCGGATACTCAGGCACATAATTCGATTCGCCCCGGACAATGCTGGCCAGCGTGCTCACCTCCATGGGAGTAAGTCCCTGGATTTTGGCCTTGGTCAGATTCTCCTCAGTCCAGAACGCATCCCAGGCTGCCTTCTGCTTATCCAGAATCACATTCATAGAATCCGTCCAGTAAACCTTGTAGGTGTCAGGCATAATAAGCCCGAAGACATTTTCCCTGTTGAACCCGTATTTGGACAAAAGTGCCGAATCCCCCAAAGCATCGATTACAGACAGGGAGTCCAGCAACATCTGACTACTGATTTTCCTCGCCAGCGAACTTCTCTGCCTTATACTTCCTGAAAGCACCAGATTCACAGGCGTCTGCCATCCGTTTTTCAGCATCCTCGCCACATAAATCGAACTGTTCTGTTCAGAAATCGAATAATGCCCGGTCTTGCATTTGCGATATCCCTTTTCTCCACTTTTCACCAGTCCTTCTTTCCGGAAAGAACGCCTTACACTCGCCTTCCAGACCGGATAACACTTCTCTATAACCTCCTCCAGGACATCTGCATTGGTCATATTAGGATAGACATAGATTTCCGCAGACGCAGAAAAACACGGTGCCTTACGGTCAAACACTTCAGTGCCCACCTTCCAGGAAACCGCCAACAGAACCAGCACCGAGGCTGTAATTGTCAATGCTTTTTTCATCTCAATCTAAGTTCGTCACCGGAAACGGTAACATAATCAGCATCAAGTCCATTGAGCTTGCACAATGACTTCAGACGCACTGCAAAACGCTGAGAGAGAGACCTCAATGACTCCCCACCCTCATCAGAAATATACTTGTCCAGTCCTCTCTCCGTGCGGAGCTTCTTTGCCTGCAGATAGACAATGGTACCTGGAGCGAGAGACTCATCTGCAGAAGCATCATTGAACCGGAGAATTTCACGCGTAAAAAGGTGATAATCAGAGGCAATGCTGCTGTAACTCTCACCCTCAAGAGCATAAACGAACGGCACCCCGTTTTTCGAGAAAAGCTGTCTTGTCAATGAAAATGAAAACTCCTCAGCCGCCTTGCCGGCCACTTCTCTCTTAGGCTCCTCCAACCTGAGCGGCGATACCGGAATCTTCTCCTCCTTCACCACAGAACGCTTATGCTTACGGGAAGATTTCTTCCTATGAGTATCCGGTTTCTGCCCGGCTGTCTTCTCAGATACGGTTTCAGTCACTGTTCCGCCTTCGCCGAAACTCTCCGGCTTCATAGTATCATAGTCATACAGATGATAATCCTCGATAATCTTTATAAGCTTGGCAGGATAAGCAGAATCAGTGGCATAACCGGCCTTCTTAAGACCATAGGCCCACGCCTTATAATCAGTTATCTCATTATCAAACAATGACTTGTACCTGTCCCTGTAACGCAGGAAATCAGAGTGGTCACGGAAACTTTCATCGGCGGATTTGTAAACGCGGAAACACTCTCCCCTCTTGTCATCATCGTGATACATCTTCTTGCCTGTCCAGTCGTGGCATTTGATGCCGAAATGATTGTTTCCTTCCTTTGCCAACGGAGACTGTCCATATCTGGACTCCAAAAGTCCCTGGGCAAGGGTAATGCTGGCCGGAACACCGGAACGGTACATCTCCCTGACCGCGGTTTCCGCATATTGGGATATATACTTCTTCTGCGGCGTACTGCTTTCAGGAACAGCCGACACCAACATTGAAACGAGAAGCAGCAACGCTGCACTTACAACAACCTTATATGTTTTCATAATTGACAAATCCGGGAACCTCCCTGCCGACAAAATTACACTATTTCGAACACATCTCCGTCATTGGCGGCATAAGTTTCAGGGAAAATCGCACGACATTCCTCCTGATACTTCATCGCATCCCTGCATCTGGACGAATAATGGGCAATGACAAGCTTGCCTGCACCTGCTTCCAGCGCGCACTTGGCCGCCTGGACAGTAGTCGAATGATAACGCAGTCCGGCCTGCTGTTCATACTGCTGAAGATATGTCGCCTCGTGATACAGAAGATTAACGCCTTTCACCCAACCCGGAAGCTCGCTGAAAGGAGCCGTATCGCTGCAATATGCGTAACTCCTCGGCTCATACGGAAGGTAAGCCACTTCTTCATTCTTTATAAGCAGCGGCTCATCCGTGCCTGAATACTTTACGAAACCGGACATGAAATCCGCCCCGTCATCACGACCTGCCGGCCTGAGCACATCCTCCCCTCTTTTCAATGCCCCGATTTCCGCGAGCGTAAAGCCGTATTTTTCCAACATTTCCTTTCGCACGTTCATCTGAGGCCGCTTCTCCCTGAACATATAGCCATAAGTCTCGATCTTATGATTCAATGGAAAGGCCAAGACCTCCAACGACTTCGTCGAATAGATCACCTGCGGTTCCTTGATCGAAAGAGGATGGAAGTCAATATCCACCCCGATTCCCTTACCATAATAGGAAATGAAATACCGCAGAAGCGGTTCCAGGTTCTTCGGCCCGTAAATGACCACTGGAGAGATTCTGCAGGACAACCCGAGCGTGGAAAGCAACGGGAAAAGCCCGAACAGATGGTCTCCGTGGATATGGGATATGAAGATGGTATCCAACTTGGCCAACGAGACCCGGTTACGTAGAAGCTGACGCTGCACAGCCTCGCCACAGTCTATTAAAAACAAGCGCCCGTGTACCTCAAGTACGTGGGCGCTCTGAAATCTATCGACAACGGGCATTGCCGAAGCAGTGCCCATTATCTTCAATGTAAAATTATTCACCTTTCTCGAACTTGTCCTTGAGGGCAGCAAGAGCATCGATATCTCCGAGAGTTGTCTTCTCAATGTTGGAGTTGATCATCTTGACTGTCTTCTTGGTGTTGTCCACCTCAGCTGCAGCTCTTTCAGCTTTCACGTCAGCATAAGTCTTGAGGTGTGAGAGGAAGAGCTTTCTGGTGCTTCTTCTGAGTTCTGTAACCACGAAAGGAAGTTTCTCACCTTCAAGAGCCTGTTTGCCGTCCTCTTTAACGAGGTCTTTCTTGAATGCGAATCCTTCAGTACCGTCCTCGAGTACAACATTTGCACCCTTGTCAGTAGCAGAACCTACAGTAGCCTCAACAGTTGTTCCTACAGGATACTTAGCCTCGAGCTCGTTCCATGGGTTAGGAAGAAGCTGCTTGTGGCCAAGGCTGAGCTTGTGGTTAGCCTCATCGAAGTCGAGGATAACTACGTCAATAGTATCACCTACCTGAACCATCTCTGACGGATGTTTGATCTTGTCCCAAGAGAGGTCGCTGATGTGAACGAGTCCTTCAATACCGTCCTCGAGCTCTGCAAATACACCGAAGTTGGTGATGTTGCGGACAACAGCCTTGTGCTGTGAGCCTACAGGATATTTCTCACGGATGCTCTCCCATGGGTTAGGAGTAAGCTGTTTCAGACCGAGAGACATCTTTCTTGCTTCTCTGTCGAGAGAAAGGATCTGAGCCTCTACCTCGTCGCCTACCTTCAGGAAGTCCTGAGCGATACGTAGTCTTGGAGACCAAGACATCTCAGATACGTGGATAAGTCCCTCAACGCCAGGTTTGATCTCAACGAATGCGCCGTAGTCAGCGATGAGGACAACTTTACCTTTAACCTTGTCACCGACTTTGATATCCGGATCGAGGCTGTCCCAAGGATGAGGTGTGAGCTGCTTCAGACCGAGAGCGATTCTCTTCTGCTGCTCGTTGAAGTCGAGAACTACAACCTTGATCTTCTCATCAAGTTTCACTACTTCCTCAGGGTTGTTTACGCGGCCCCAAGAGAGGTCAGTGATGTGGATGAGACCGTCAACACCGCCGAGGTCAACGAATACACCATAGTTGGTGATGTTCTTGACAGTTCCTTCGAGAACCTGACCTTTTTCGAGTTTGCCGATGATCTCGCTCTTCTGTTTCTCGAGTTCTGCCTCGAGGAGAGCCTTGTGAGATACGACAACGTTGCGGAATTCCTGGTTGATCTTGACGATCTTGAAGTCCATTGTCTGGTCAACAAATGCATCGTAATCCTTGATAGGACGGATGTCGATCTGAGAACCAGGGAGGAAGGCCTCGATTCCGAAAACGTCCACGATCATACCGCCCTTCGTACGGGTCTTGACATAACCTTTTACGATTTCGCCCTTGTCGAATGCCTCGTTTACCATATCCCAAGAACGCAGCTGACGAGCTTTCTTGTGAGAAAGGACGAGCTGTCCCTTCTTGTCTTCAGGAGACTCTACGTAAACTTCAACTTTGTCACCTACTTTGAGGTCCGGATTGTAACGAAACTCTGGAGCAGCGATGACACCGTCGCTCTTGTAGCCGATGTTAACGACAACCTCTCTCTTATTGATAGAGGTTACAGTTCCCTCAACTACTTCATTTTCATTAACTTTTGAGAGTGTGCTTTCATAAGCCTTCTCGATGGTGGCCTTGTCGGTGTCACCATAGGCAGCCTCTTTCTCGAAAGCGTCCCAGTCGAAGTTCTCCGGAGCCACTGAAGCGTTCAGCGGAGCTTTCTTGGTTTCTTCTTTTGCAGGAGCCTCTACTACTTCAGGGGTCTCAACTGCAACTTTGTTTTCTTCCATAAATTACGAATAAAAACTAGTGGTTTAACATTATTTATTGTACCTGTCAGACACGATGATACGCACCGTACCCGAAAAGGCGGCGCAAATATACGTAAAATAATCTGATTTACAATACGATTGGAGAGATTTTTACAGCATCTTCCGACGCTTGAACAGATACAGGATTATGGCCAATGAGAATATCATAAAGCCGCATATGAGCACCCACGACCAGGGCTTGTCGGACAGAGGAAGGTCCACGTTCATTCCATAGAAACTCGCCACAAGAGTCGGCGGCATGAGCAGCAGGGAGATCAATGTGAAGATCTTCATGATCCTGTTCTGGTCGAGATTGATAAGACCGACTACGGTATCCTGAAGATACTCAAGTCTTTCGAAACTGAAGTTCGAGTGGTTTATAAGTGACGAGATATCCTGCAGGAGAACATTGAAACGAGGCTCGAGCTCTGACGGATACTTGTCGCTCTTCATCATATTGGAAATGAGCCGCTGCTTGTCGACAATGTTCTCACGCACGGTCATCGTATTGTCCTGCAGCTGGTTGATATCCAGAAGGAAGTCCTCATTGATATCCTCCTGCTGGTTTATCCTCTTGCTGTATTGCGCGATTTCCTTGGACATGAGCTCTATCATGTCGGCATCCAGATCGACTCGCTGGTCCATGATGCTGACAAACACCCAATAACCGTTCGGGAACAGACGCGGAACCGCCTGCATCTTACGCTGCAGTTCGGTAAAGCTTCGCAGAGGGACATCTCTCAATGTAGTGAGCACATTGCCCACAAGCGTGAAAGACACCGCCTCCATGGCATATTCTTCCGGACCCGGAATAAGGAAGTTCGTGTTGGCGAATATGGCTGTGTCGGTTTCTGAAAAACGTGAAGAACTCTCGATTTCCTCCGCCTGCGCACGACTCTGGATTTCAGTGTCAAGAAACTTTTCCACCGTTCTCTTTTCGTCCCCGGACGGAGAAAAGAGGTCTATCCAAATCACATCCTCGTGTACAAGAACATCTAAATCGGCAGTGGACTGTGAGTAAACAATCTTGCCGGCTGATCTGTAAAAAATCGTAATCATACCTCATCTGATTTTATCCGGACCGTAGTCAGGAGGTTCCAAAGCATAACAAGCCCGCTTATCTACGGAAAAGCAAGCCCACAAAATTATCACTTTTTCCCGAAATGAAGAAGAAAAAGGCAGTATATTTGTGAAAATTATCCATAGAAAATGACAGATCGAACAAAAACCCAGGGGCTGCTGGCCCTGAGTCCGCTCATTGTATTTCTCGGAATATACCTCATCTCCTCCATAGTCGCAGGAGATTTCTATAAGATTCCTATAGCCTCCGCATTTCTCATAGCCTCCGCCTACGGCCTGCTCATCAGCAAAAAAGGTCCGCTCGAGGACAAAATAGCCGTCTTTTCACAGGGCGCAGGACAGAAAAACGTCCTTCTCATGCTCTGGATATTCATCCTCGCCGGCGCCTTCGCGGAAACCGCAAAAGAAATAGGCGCAATCGAGGCCACTGTCAATGTCACACTGGCGATTCTGCCACCGTCAATGATATACGTGGGATTGTTTCTGGCGTCCTGTTTCATCTCAATGGCGATAGGAACCAGTGTCGGCACCATAGTAGCCCTTGTCCCGGTAGCCGCGGGAATAGCAACGGAATCCGGCATTGACACGGGCTTCATCACAGCCATTGTCGCCGGCGGAGCATTTTTCGGCGACAATCTTTCCTTCCTTTCGGATACGACAATTGCAGCCACAAAGACTCAGGGCTGCCTCATGTCAGACAAGTTCAAGGTCAACCTCAGAATCGTCGCCCCGGCAGCATTGACAGTCGCGGCAATATATGTCATAATGGGACAGGGCGCGTCGTTTGCGCAGCCGGCAGGCGACATCAATTGGGTCAGGCTCATTCCCTATATTCTGGTGATCGGGCTCGCTCTTTCCGGCGTCAATGTAGTGGAAGTCCTCGCCATCGGCATCGTTGTCAATGCAATAATCGGTTTTTCTCAAGGCACTCTTGACTGGACCGGATGGCTGGGCGGAATCGGCAAAGGTATTGCCGGAATGGGAGACCTGATAATAGTGACAATGCTGTCCGGAGGCATGCTGGAACTGATCAGGTACAACGGAGGCATCGACTATCTCGTCTATCTGCTTACCAGACGGATAGGAGGCAAACGCGGTGCGGAACTCAGCATCGCTGCCCTTGTCAGTCTGGCAAATGTCTGCACGGCTAACAATACAATCGCGATTCTCACCACAGGAGGAATTGCCAAAGATATCACTTCGCGTTTCGGTCTGGACCCGCGCAAGACTGCCAGCATCCTGGACACGTTCTCGTGCGTAATCCAGGGGCTTCTACCCTACGGTGCACAGATGCTGATGGCTTCAGGCCTCGCAGGAATATCTTCGCTCAGCATAATCAAATGGCTTTTCTATCCGTATGCCTTGGGCATTTTCGCCATAATGGCCATCATGCTGAGACTACCGAGAAAATACAGCTGAATAAAAAACGCCTCTCTCAGAAAATATCCAGAACAATATTGATTCCCAACGCAATAAGGACAATGCCGCCCATCAGCGAAGCCGGCCTTCCTGCACGTTTTCCGATAAAGCAGCCTCCCTTGATGCCGACGACCACCGTCAATATCGTGATCAGGAAAATCGAAATCAGGATGGACTCCATTCCCGACAGGCTGCGCCCCGACATTGACAATGAAATTCCTACCGCGAGGGCATCAATGCTGTCCGCGAAGGCAGCGAGCACGATATTGCGCAACGAGCTGAGCGACTGCGACTTCTCCTGCGAAAACGCGTCCTTTATCATCTGTCCGCCGACTAGCACGAGCAGCAGCATACCGATATATTTGACGAAGTGGATGACATATCTTGCGATAAAATCTCCGAAAGCCCAGCCGATAAAGAGGAGCGCGGTGTGGATCACGGCGAATATGAGAGCTATCTTCAAAACCCTGACGAGAGGGACCTTCTTCATCGTCACGCTTGAGCACAGGGCCACAGCAAAACAGTCGGCGCACAACGACGTGGCCAATAAAATGTCCTTTAAAACAATACTGTCCATAATAGTTAAAGTTTACTTCTGGAACTTTAACCTTTGAACATCTGTCTGTTGACTATGGAGCGACCCAATGTCAACTGGTCTGCATATTCCAAATCATCACCGAAACCGAGCCCGCGGGCAAGCGTGGACACTCTGACTCCGAATGACGAAATCTGTCTGTATATATAAAATGCGGTAGTTTCTCCTTCGACGTCACCGCTCAACGCCAGAATCACCTCCACCGCCTCAGGCGAATCCGCCGCCTGCGCCAGTTCGGCAATCCTGTTTTTCAATTCCGCAATCGTAAGGTCGGACGGGCCGATGCCGTCTATCGGCGATATCTTCCCGCCCAGCACATGATAAACTCCGTGGTACTGCCCCGTCGCCTCAACACTCATCACGTCCCGGACATTCTCCACGACGCAGACTGTCTTGTGGTCGCGGCTGTTGTCCGAGCAGATGGAGCATTCTTCCTCATCCGATATCATCCGGCAGGTACGGCAGTATTTCACGTTTTCCCTGAGCAATCTTACAGATTCCGTAAAATGCCGCACATTGTCCACCGGCTGCTTCAGAAGATGCAGCGCCAGACGCAACGCGCTCTTTTCCCCGATTCCGGGCAATGAACTGATTGCATCTACCGCATTTTCAAGAAGTTCTGACGGATATTTCTCACTCCGCATTCTTGTCGCCTCCTTCGTATGCATCCACAGCTTTCCTTACAGAGCCATATTTCAGGAGCAGCCTCTTGGCAAGGTCGTAATCCTCGATTCCAGTCTCGCCCATAATCATTCTCGAGCCGCGGTCCACAAGTTTCTTGTTGGTGAGCTGCATGTCAACCATCTTGTTTCCCTTCACATGTCCGAGACGAATCATGGATGCCGTGGAAATCATGTTGAGAACGAGTTTTTCTGCCGTTCCGGCCTTCATTCTCGTACTTCCCGTCACAAACTCCGGGCCAACTACGACCTCTACCGGAATTTCCGATTCCGCTGCCAATGCAGAGCCCTTGTTGCAGGTTATACAGCCTGTCAGCATACCGTGCTCCCGTGCAGTCTTCACGGCGCCTATCACATAAGGAGTGGAACCTGACGCAGCAACACCTATCACCACATCGTTCTCGGTAGGAGAAAACGGCTGCATGTCGTTCCAGCCGCCGTCAAGTTTGTCTTCTGCCGCTTCCACAGCATCACGGATAGCTTTGTCGCCGCCGGCAATCAGACCTATGAACTTGTCGTGTACTCCGTATGTCGGCGGGATTTCAGAAGCGTCCACCACACCGAGCCTTCCGCTGGTTCCGGCTCCGAGGTAGAACACCCTGCCGCCCTTTTTCATACGCTCCACGACACCTTCCACAAGTTTCTCTATCTGAGGTATTTCCTCAGCCACAGCCGCAGGCACACTGCTGTCCTCATTGTTTATTCCTGTCAGAATCTCCTTCACGGTCATATTCTGAAGATTCTGATAATTGGATGATTGTTCTGTTGTAGTCTTTACATTCATACTCCGCAATGATATTTTACAAGGCCCTCTATCGGAGAAGGCGTGATTTCAGAAATTGTCACTCCGTATTCTGATGCAATTCTTTCCAGAATTTCCTTATGCGCATAGGCATAGCCGCCGACCACGCCGACACGCTTTCCTTTTATGTCATACTGCGACAGACAGCGCTCGAACAGCGCCCTGAAGTTATTGTCAATCAAGCTCTTCACGTACCCGCAGCTGTCATAATGCCGTGAAATGAACGGAGCGAACGAGCCGAGGTATCTGGCCGGAGCCACTCCCTTATAGACTTCATTTACTACTGTCAGATAGTCCACCTTATATGTCGCAGCGAACTCAGATGCCACAGGCTCAGGCACAAGTCCTTTCAGGAAATCAGCCATGAACCGCTTTCCGAGACTGGCTCCTCCACCTTCGTCTCCAAGTATGAAGCCGCCTGAACGGACATTCTTCACTATCTTTTCGCCGTCGTATTCACAGCTGTTGGATCCGGTCCCGAGAATCACGGCAATACCAGGTTTCCTTCCGCAGACCGCCCTTGCAGCATCCAGCAAATCTGACGCATACTCAATGGCCGCCTCAGGGAAAGACTTTCTGAATACTGCATCAAGTCTCACAGCGCTGTCAGGCACCTGCTTTCCGTCAGAAATCAGTCCTGCCGCATAGAAATGAATCTCCTTTACAGTCTCACCGGAGGGATTCAATCCCGTCACAGCTTCTTTCAGCACATTTTCAATGAAGGAGGACTCTGCCGTGGCGACATTCATCCCCGGAGTCTTCATTGAAAATGACTTACCGTCATCAGATATGGAGCGCCAGTCAGTCTTGGTCGCTCCACTTTCTGCTATGATGATCATGACCTATGCCTTTACTGGAATGGCTTCGAGCAGAGCTACGAGGAACTTCCAGCATTTGTCCACAGTGTCGATCTTCACTCTCTCGTCAGGTGAATGAGGATGGAGCAATGTTGGTCCCAATGACACCATATCCCAGTTCGGATACTTGGCGCCGAGCAGCGCGCACTCCAGACCTGCGTGGATAGCCATCACCTTCATGTCCTTGCCGAACAGTTTGTGATATACATCATTCAGCAGACCGATGACCGGAGAGGTAGGAACCGGAGTCCATCCCGGATAACCGCCGAATGTAGCGAAACTTGCACCTGCGAGTTCGAATACACAGCGCATCTTTTCCGCGAGGTCTTCCTTGGCTGAATCCACCGAACTTCTGATCAGTGACCTTACCGTGAGGTGACCGTCTTCAGTACGGACAACTGCCATATTGACAGAAGTCTCCACCAGTCCCGGCATTGACGGGCTCATTCTCTCCACGCTGCTCGGGCAAGCGTAGATGGCTTTGACAGCCTTGAGCATGACGTCATCTTCTATATAAGAGGTATAAGGCTCAGCCTGTTTCTCGAAGAAGCACTGTGCAGAAGGGTCAGTATCGGCGAACTCCGCCTTTGCGATCGCGAAGATCCTCTCCACTTCAGTTTTTACGGCTGCTTCATTTTCAGCAGGCACCAGCATTGCCACATCCGCCTCGAACGGAATCGCATTGCGGAGGCTTCCGCCGGTGAAGTCAGCGACTTTCACGCCATATTTCTCGAGCAACGGCAGGAGAATCCTCACGGCAATCTTGTTGGCATTGGCCCTGTAGAGGACAATGTCCTGGCCTGAATGTCCGCCTTCAAGTCCTTTGATAGTGAGTTTATAACTTACGTATCCGTCACCGGCCTTGACTGTCTTGTATGAGAAGTCAGCCATTCCGTCCAATCCTCCTGCACAGCCGATATAGAGTTCTCCTTCAGCCTCGGAGTCCAGGTTCAGGAGGATATCTCCCTCGAATTCACCAGGTTTGAGATTCTCCGCTCCGGTCATACCGGTCTCCTCATCATAAGTGATGAGAACTTCTATCGGACCATGTTTCAATGTCTTGTCTTCGAGGGCAGCGAGCGCCAGGCTGACTCCGATACCGTCATCAGCTCCAAGTGTAGTGCCCTTGGCGGTAACCCATTCTCCGTCAATCTGTGTCTGTATAGGATCTTTCAGAAAGTCATGAACCGTGTCCGCTGTCTTCTGCGGAACCATATCGACGTGAGCCTGGAGAATCACGCCTCTGCGGTTCTCATATCCCGGTGTAGCCGGTTTTGTGAAAATGATATTTCCGGTTTCATCTTTACGGACTGAAACGCCATGTTCCTTGCCCCAATCCAGAAGGAACTGCTGTGCTTTTTCTTCGTGTTTTGATGGACGCGGAACCTGAGACAGTTCATAGAACGCTGTCCATACGCTTTTCGGTTCAAGATCTTTGATTGTCATAATCTTATATATTTAGTGATTATTCTTATGTTCTTGTTTTGCGCAAACTATTTCGCAGCCAGCGGGAATGTGCTTTCAAGGCCCAGCTGATAGACAGGCATACGGCTCTGCAGCAGGACATTGACCCCGTCGGTAAGCTTCACCGTGCAGATGGCAGGAATGCGGTAATGCGCGAGTTTTCCTTTGGCCCTTTCATTCTTGCCGGCAGGTATTTCGATGCTGTCCGCAGCAAATTCGAGCAGATACGGTTTCCCTGAAAGGTCATCTGACGGAACCAGTCCTTTGGAGTCAGACAGACGGAAAGCCACATAAAGCTGTGACTCATTGGCCTTGGACGGAACCACGTCATAGTTCATCTCCTGCTCAGAGTATTCGCTGTAGCCTATGAACATTGACATATACTCGCTTTCGAGGCGCGCGATTTCAGCGACGGCAGAGGCCATGGCTTCACCGCTGAAAGTGGCGTCGGTATCTCCGGTCACGATTTGCACACGCTTCTTGCGCAGGCTGAAAATCATCTCTGCAGCCTCCTTGGCACGTGATTCGAGTGACTTCTGCACGACCATCTCCTGCTGGACAGCCACCTTGTTGTAAGCAGACTCGCTCTTCACGTTGCGGTACAATGTCGCAGCTTCCGATGTCAGGTTCGAGGTCAATCCCCTGTCCGAGAAATCAGCCTTCTTCTCTGAAGGAAAGCGCCACTGCGTGGTCTCCTGACTGCCGGCCGATACAGAGACAAGTCCCTGTGAGGTCAATGCCAGGAAAGCCTGCATCCCCATACCCGGTTCGAGCCGGTAGCGTGCCGACTGGTCCGCCTCCACGAATGAGGACATTTTCACAGATGTCACCGTATAGGAAACCGCATCCCTCTGACGGGCTTCCACGCCGAGATACTTCTGGGCATATTTCGCATACGGCCCAGCAAAGAAGCTCTCTTTCTGCGCCTTGACTTCAAGCCGTACCGATGTGGAAGGCAATGAATATACAAGACTTCCTTCAGGGTCGCCCTGAGCGGAGAGCTGAAAACCGGCCGCCATTGTCAATGCAGCCGTAACGATTACTGCAAATGTCTTTTTCATAACTATCTTTTCCATCTTTTATGGGTCCACAGATAATTTGTAGGCTGGTCATTGATATCCTCCTCCAGCAGTCTGTAGAACCTGTTCATTATTTCTTCAGGAGTAAACTGCGATGCATCCTCGCATATCTCCTTGAATGTCATCTTGTAACCGAAGTCTTCCTTTTCACGGAATGCCATATAGACCACGGCGAACTTCAGCTTGCATGCGATCGAAGCGCCTCCGGTCATCGTCCTCGTCGGCTGATGCATAAAATTGTCCACAGTATGCGCCGCAGCATAGACATAAGGGCACTGGTCCGTAGGGAACACATACAGACGCTTCTCAGCCCTGTGTTTCACCACGAAGCGCATGATGTTCTTGGATTCCACATAGGTGGTGCCGTAGTTTTCCGGAGATATGGCCGCGCACCGGTTGGCACCGAGCACCTTGTCCCAGAAACTGCTTTTCAGTTCCTTATATACGACCGTTACCGATTTCTCTCCGAAATGTACTTTCTCTGTGACCGGAATATAGTTCATGATTCCGCCGGTCAGTTCCCAGTTTCCGAGATGGGAATTCAGTACAACCACTCCGGGCCTGGTTTCATACAGCCTGTCCAGCAGTTCAGCATTGACGGTCTCGCAGATATGGGAGTCCCTCAGCCGTTTCGTGTCGTGGGCTCCGGCAAACCAGAATGTCTCTGCGAACAGCCGGCCGAAATGCTGATAGAAGCCTTTGGCGATATCCTTCAGTTCCGAATACCTCTTCTGCGGGAAAGACCGCGCCAGGTTCACCATCACCACGTCGCGCCTGTAATGCATTGGCCCTGAGGCGAGCCACGCTACGAACCGGCCCCAGAAATAATGGACTTTCAGAGGCTGCAACGCGAGCAGTCTCATCAGTCCTGTCATAAATTTCACTCCTACACTCATATTCTTGTCTGTCCCGCAAAGCTAAACCATAGTTACAAATATATGGATTTATTGGCAATTTCGGCAATCTGATTGTTGATATTTCCAATGTTTCTGTGTAAGTTTGTTACTCGTGAAATTTTAAAACCAGACAAGACAATGTTCAAAGACCAGCCGAAAGGATTGTTCGCCCTCGCTCTCGCCAATACCGGAGAGCGTTTCGGGTACTACACTATGTTGGCCATCTTCCTCCTGTTCATTCAGGCGAAGTTCGGATTCAGCGCAGCAGTTTCCACACAGATTTATTCCATTTTCCTCGCCGCGGTTTACTTCATGCCGCTTTTCGGAGGAATGCTTGCAGACAAGATCGGTTATGGCAAGTGCGTCACTACAGGTATCGCCGTCATGTTCATCGGCTACTTGTGTCTCGCCATCCCGACCGGACCGGATCTCTCAGGTAAAATCCTGATGTTCGCGGCATTGGCCCTCATCGCTACCGGAACAGGACTGTTCAAGGGCAACCTTCAGGTGATGGTGGGAAATCTCTACGATGACCCTAAGTACGCATCGAAGAGAGACTCCGCATTCAGCCTCTTCTATATGGCCATCAATATCGGTGCGATGTTCGCTCCGTCAATGGCAAAGGCTGTCACCAATTTCTTCCTCGGAAAATCAGGATTTACCTATGTGGCTGACATTCCGGCACTTGCACACCAGATGCTCGGAGGAACAATTCTTCCGGAGAATGCTGACAAGCTTCAGGCTCTGGCAAACGGCATGTCCGGTGCGGCAGGCATGGACCTGGCCACATTCAGCCAGACCTACATCGACAAGCTCTCCACAGCATACAACTATGGCTTCGGAGTGGCCTGCATTTCCCTTATCATTTCAGTAGCAATCTACTACAGCTGCCGTTCATGGTTCAAGAATGCGGATGTGAATGCTAAACAGGCACAGGCTGCCAACCATGCAGAGGCAGAACTTACTCCTGCACAGACAAAGAGCCGCATCACAGCCCTCATGCTCGTTTTCGCTGTCGTGATTTTCTTCTGGATGGCTTTCCATCAGAACGGAGCCACAATGACACTGTTCGCAAGAGACTACACCGCAAGCACGGTCGAGGGCGCTACACGTATCGGATTCAACATCTTCAGCCTGTTCCTTATCGCAGTATCTGTCTATACGCTGTTCGGAGCATTCCAGTCTGAGACGAATAAAGGCAAGACAATCTGCGGAATCTGCACGGCAGCCCTGTGGCTTGGCGCATACGCAGTATATGCAGGAATGCCTGCAAAGGTCAATATCCTTCCTTCTGACTTCCAGCAGTTCAACCCGTTCTTCGTGGTGGCATTGACCCCGGTATCGCTTGCGATTTTCGGCGCATTGGCAAAGAAGGGCAAAGAGCCTTCAGCTCCACGCAAAATCGGCTTGGGTATGATTGTGGCCGCTGTAGGTTTCAGCATCCTGACTTTCGCTTCCCTGAACTTGGCTTCGCCTAAGTCATTGAACGGAACCGTCAGCCCTGACCTGATTTCTCCTGAGTGGCTCATTTCCACATACCTCGTACTGACATTTGCAGAGCTTCTGCTCTCTCCGATGGGTATCTCCTTCGTTTCCAAGGTAGCCCCTCCTAAATACAAGGGCGCTATGATGGGATGCTGGTTCGCAGCTACCGCTCTCGGAAACTATCTGGTATCCATTCCTGGACTCCTCTGGAACAAGGTGGAACTCTGGGGCGTATGGGGACTTCTCATCGTTCTCTGTCTGCTCTCGGCGCTCTTCATCTTCTCCATCATGAAGAAGCTCGAGTCAGCTACCGAATGCTAATGCCATCCGCCGCCGAGAGCCTTGTAGAGTCCGACGACCGCAAGGTTCTCGCGGGTTTTGGCCTCACTGAATTCGATCTGGGATGACAGATATTTACGCTGCGCATCCAGAACGTCGATATAATTGATTACACCATTGATATACTGGCTGTTAGCCAATGTGACATACTTTCCGGACGCTTCTTCCTGAACGGATTTCGCAAAGGAATTGGTACGTGCCGACTGGAAAACGACAGTAGCATCATAAACCTCTCTGAAGGCCTGCAGTACATCTTTTTCATACTTGAGCCGAGTCTGCTCGTATGAAGATACTGCGGCCTTCATTGCTGCTTTACGCTTGCCGAACTCGAAGACAGGCGATGCCAATGTCGCTCCGGTGAACCAGAACGGAGACTTCAGGAAATCCTTGAGTTCATCATTTTCCAGACCCGCCCCGAGATTGATCACGAAAGACGGGAACCTCTCGGCAATAGCCACTCCCACGCGGGCCTCGGCAGCCTTCAGCGAGTGCTCTGACATCATCAGGTCAGGCCTGCGTTTCAGAATATCAGACAAGACCCCTGACGGGACATCCGAATCGCCATATAAGTCTGAAGCGGAAACACTTCTGGCAATATCCTTAGGGTAAGAACCGGTAATGAAGCACAGTTCGCTCTCCTTGAGCGCAACCTGTTTCTGCAGGTCAGGAATCATGGCCTTGGACGAAGCGAACTCCACAAGTGCCTGCTGGTAAGGTATTTCCGAGGTCAGGCCACCCTCTGCCCTGAGCTTTGCCTGTTTCACGGACTCGCGTCGGGTCTCGAGAGTATTGGACACGATCTCCAGCTTCCTGTCCAGGCCCACAAGTTCATAATAAGCCGAAGCCACACTGGCCACTATGCTCATTTTCACTGCTTTCTGGGCATCCTCTGCAGCAAGGTAGTTTGCCATCTTCTCCCTTCCGGCCCATTTCAGGCGTCCCCAGAAATCCACTTCCCATGCAAGCGAGGCCTTCACTCCGAATTCAATATCATCCGGACTCTTGCTCTTGCCTCCGTAATTGCTGTGGTCATCCTGCGCATAACCTTTCGCGGAAACTGCCGGCAACTGCGCCGCCTTCTGCATCCTGTACTTGTAGCGCATCTCATTGAGCCTCTCCGCCGCTATCAGCACATCCTTGTTATAAGTCAATGCCGTTTCTATAAGTTTCTGAAGCTCAGGCTCCCGGAACACTTCCCGCCAGTCCGAATCCGCAAAACTGCTGTCGCCAGCCCCGGCCGCAAAAGACTCCGGAACCTCACCCAGATCCGGCTTCTGACAATATCTCGATGTCGAGCAGGAGTTCAGGGTCAATGCAGAGGCCACAACGACCACCAACATTGACATGAACGATTTCTTGTCTTTCAGGACAGACTTCATTTTAGGACTCCATTTGTTCATAAGCGACTTGAGTTTATATATCAGCACGAAGAAGAACGGCACGAAAACAATTCCGACGGTGATGCCTGCGATCATACCGAAAAAGACACCTGTACCGATGTTCTGACGGCTCTCGGAGCCCGGTCCGCTGGCAAAAACCAACGGCAGCATACCGAGGATGAAGGCCAATGACGTCATCACGATAGGTCTGAATCTGAGTTTGGCGGCAGTTACGGCAGCTTCTACCACATCCTTGCCTGCCTCAACCTCTTCCTTGGCGAACTCCACAATCAGAATCGCATTCTTCGCCACAAGTCCCACGAGCATGACGAGACCGATCTGGAAATAGATATTGCTTTCCATGCCCAAGACGGCAATTCCCAGATATGCGCCTAAGATGGCGATCGGCAGGGACAATATCACCGCCACCGGAACCAGCCAGCTCTCATACTGCGCGGCAAGGAAAAGGAACACGAAGAGCAGGGCCAATGCCAGGACAAGACCTGTCTGGCCGCCTTCTTTCTTCTCCTGATACGACATTCCGCTCCATTCCACACCTATATTGTCAGGAAGATGTTCATCCGCGACTTTCTGGAGTACGGCCAGTGCCTCTCCCGAGCTGACACCGTTTGCCGCTTCACCGCTGATCGTGGAGGAGTTGTACATATTGAACCTCTTTATCGTACCCGGCCCGGTCGTATAATGAGTGTTGCCCAGGGCATTGACAGGAATCATGGTGCCTCCGGAACTCTTCATGAAGAAGAGGTTCAGGTTGTCGGTATGGGCTCGATATGGCGCATCTGCCTGGATATAAACACGATAGATGCGGTTATACATATTGAAGTCATTCACGTAGATCGCTCCTGTGAAAGCCTTGAGCGTAGCGAAGACATCCGCCATTGACAGACCGAGAAGCTGGATCTTGTCACGGTCAGCATCGAAATACAGCTGAGGGATATCCGCCTGCATACCGGAAGAAAGGCCGGTCAGCTCCTTCCGCTTCGACGCATAATATATCAATGTGTCGGTGGCATTCTGCAAATCGCGGTATGTGGCATCACCACGCGCCTCCAACACCATAGAGAAGCCTCCTGATGTTCCAAGTCCAGGGATAACCGGCGGCGTACTGATATACACCCTGCTTTCAGGATAACGAGACAGGGTATCCCTGACCATCGCGATAGTCCTGGTCATATCCGTCACCTTGCGATGGTTCCACGGCTTGAGAATCACTGTCAATGTACTGCTGGACTGGGTAGTTCCCACACGCGGGCTCGAGCCTGTGACATTAAGAACATAATCCACATCATGCTGACGGAGCAGGAACGCCATTGCCCTGTCGGTAACCTCCCTCGTACGCTCGAGAGTCGCGCCCATAGGCAGTTCCAGTTCCACAGTAAAGTAACCCTGGTCCTCCTTAGGTATAAAGCTCTGAGGGACAATGCGTGCAAGCACGAAAATACCTATTACGGCGATACCGAAGAACGCGAACATCCTTCTTGAATTATTGACCGCGAACCGCACCATCTTCGTAAAGAACGACGTTCCCGAATCCATCCACAGATTTATCTTCTTGAATATGAAGTTGTTGGTCTGCTTGCCGTCATGCGGCTTGAGGAATTTCGAGCACATCACCGGGCTCAATGTAAGGGCCACGACAGTGGATATGATGACTGACACGGCGATAGTTACGGTGAACTGACGGAACAGCTGACCGGTAATGCCGGAAAGGAAGCTCACCGGCACGAATACGGCGCAGAGCACAAGGGACATCGCCACGAGCGCACCCCCGATTTCGCTCATCGCCTTCTTGGTCGCTTCATAAGGGGACAAGTGCTCGGTCGTCATGATACGGTCCACATTCTCCACGACGACGATGGCGTCATCGACCACGATTCCGATGGCAAGAATAAGTCCGAGAAGTGTCATCATATTCAGCGAAAAGCCGAAGATGAGCATGATTCCGAAGGTTCCTATCAATGATATAGGCACAGCAATGGCCGGGACCAATGTCGCCCTCACATTCTGCAGCGAAAGGAACACCACCAGTATGACGAGGACAAGGGCCTCGAACAATGTCCTGTACACATGATGTATGGACTCTGAAATATAGGTGGTCATGTCGAACGGAATGTTGTAGGACATCCCCTCAGGGAAGCTGGAACTGATTTCCTTCATCTCCGCACGGACATTCTCAGCTACTTCCATCGCATTGGCACCCGGAAGCATATAGACATTGACCACTGCCGCATTGCGGGCATTGATACCGCTCTCAGTATTGTAGGACTGGGCCTCGAGCGAAACCCGGGCGACATCCTTGAGACGGATGATGGAGCCGTCCTCGCCGGTACGGACCACTATGTTTTCAAATTCCTCCACCGAGGACAGACGACCCGGAGCAGTAATCGGAATCGTCACGTCCACATCCGTAATCGGCTGCTGTCCAAGCACTCCGGCCGCCGCCTCACGGTTCTGGTCCTTCAATGCGCTCTGCAAGTCCTTGACAGTGATACCGAGGCTGGCCATCTTGTCCGGCTGCACCCATATCTGCATCGCATAATAACGGCTGCCGACATTGGAAACTCCGCCGACACCGGCCACTCGCCTGAGCCTGTCCTGGATATTCAATGTCGTGTAGTTGCTCAGGTACACTTCATCGAATTTCGGGTCATCGGACATTATGGTTATAGTCATCAGCTTGCTGGACGACTCCTTTTCCACGGAAATGCCGTTCTGCACCACCTCGGCCGGAAGTCTGGACTCAGCAAGTTTCACACGGTTCTGCACTTCCACCGCCGCAATATCCGGGTCAGTGGAGATGTCGAAGGTCAATGTCGCCGAGTACCAGCCGCTGTTGGAGTTGCTGGACTCCATATAGAGCATTCCCGGAGTTCCGTTCAATGACTGCTCAATAGGCGTGGCAACCGCCTGCGAGACAGTCTGGGAATTCGCTCCTGGATATGAAGTGGAAACGCTTACCACAGGCGGGACAATCTTCGGATACTGGTCCACCGGAAGAAGCGTCAGACCGATAAATCCCACAAGTACGATTATAATGGATATGACAGTCGAGAATACCGGCCTGTCAATGAAGAAATCCGATTTCATAAGTAGAAAATTCTCTGGTTATCAATACTGGACCGCCTCAACCTTGTTTCCGTGGGAAAGTTTGTGCTGACCTTCCACCACGATCACTTCATTGGCTCGCAGACCGCGCTCCACGACAGTGACGTTCTCCACTTCAGGGCCGGTCTGGATAAAGCGTTTTTCTACAGTACCATCCAGTTTTACGACAAAGACATAAGCACCGCTTTTCTCAATGGTGATGGCCTTGGTCGGCACTGCGACTGCGTTTTCCCTGACATCCAGCAACACCTTCACGTTGGTGAACTGTCCCGGAAGGAGTTCACGCTCAGGATTGGGCATCTCTGCCCTCACGGAAAATGTACCTGATTTGGCATCGACGAGCGGGTCCGCAAAATCCACGAGACCCTTATATTTATACTGAGACTTGTCCGCCAATGTAATGGTGACATAAGGATTCCAATGACGGCTCGTGTCCTGCTGTCCGAGGTTCACATTCCTGGCCTTGGACTTCTGGTAATCCAGGTCTGTCATCTTGAATTCCACCAGAACGGTATCACTCTTGACAACATTGGCCAGAAGCGACTGGGCACCGGGACCGACCAGAGTTCCGATATCCACGTGCCTCTCACTGATGTAACCGCTTATAGGTGAACGCACTGTGGTATAGCTCAAAGCAAGACGGGCTTCCGTGAGATTGGCCTCACTGACATTGACATCAGCCTTGGCACTTTCATAAGCTGCGACAGCATTGTCCAGATCAAGCTGGCTGGCAGCCTTCTGCTCGTACAGGGGCTTGATTCTGGCGAGGTCACGCTCCGCCTTGAGTGCTATGGCCTTGTTCTTTGTAACCAACGCCTCAGCCCTGTCGACCTGCGCCTTGTATTGTTTAGGATCAATTATAAAGAGTATCTGGTCTTTTTTTACATAAGTTCCCTCTGCGAACATCATCTTCTCGAGATATCCTTCAACCCTTGCCCTGACCTCCACAAACTGCTGGGCACGGATTTTCCCCGGAAATTCACCATAGACTTCCACATTGCGCGTACGCACCGTGTCCACGCCCACTATAGGGAGGACTTCCTCAAAATGCTTGGGTCTCAGAAAGATAACGAGCCCGACTACAACGACAGCTGCCGCCGCTACAACACCGATGATGGTCTTTTTGTCTAACTTTCTCATAAACGGAATAGATTAAGCGAAACTCACCACCTATCAAATACTATTCCACAACAGCCACTGACGTATCTGAGAGGGCATTCATGCAGCGTCAAAAGCGTTTTCTAAAGCCCAGTCACCGTAATCCATTTCTGAGGATTCTTCTCGCCTGTGGAGACAATGGCATCTTCACCACCCTCCATGTCGAACAACGCCAGATTCACTTTTACCTTGCCGTCCACGACCTTGACCGAAGAACGCGGAACGGAAATCTCCGCTAGCCAGCCATTGTCAACATCAGACGCATCTGAAAGTGTCGCGTCATAGCGCACAACCGCCTTTGCCCCCAAATCTTTTTCAATCCAGTTGCCGGCATAGACTCCCTGATTCCTCAGACCGTTAAGCCCTACTTTGACCCTCAATGATTGAGCATTCAGTTTCGCCGCATCCGACGGAGCGACGAATACCTGGACATAATCATCCTTCGACACGTTCTCGTCACGACATTCCACAAGAAAATAAATATTGTCAGCATCAGCGGCACATCTCAATGTAGCTTGCGCCTGACATTTGCTGCCTGCAAACAATGCGTCATCAGCATTGACCCAGTCGGAATTCCCGCCGTCAATGACGACTTTGTGGGAAGACGCGGAAATGCGGTGATTAAGAGCTAGTTTGCAAAGCGCTACGCCGACGTTCTTGCTGTCAGTGCTATTGCGCATATGAGTAATGAGTTCATGCGAACCATCCAGAAGAATGGAACTCCAGGACCCCTTGGCAGGAAGATATTTACCGGCAGCGCCAAAATTCCTCGCCTGGGAATCTCCGATACGGAGCCATTGGTATGCATCCTGTCCGTATGAAACGACCGTTTCTCCGGACGGAAACTGGAGAAGACTTGGAGCAGAGCCTTTCCACACGTCAATCTTCCTGTCCACAGGACCTACTTTAGCAGTCTTCACGTCCAGACCGGTACCATCTTTTTCTTCACCTTCAATGTAGTTCCAATTGCCGTCTTCAGGAGACCACGCAAAGGAAATGCAGAAATTCACACTGCCGCCGACAGGATAGTCGTGGGCAGATTCAAACACACCGGCCTTGCATTTACTGTCATTCAATATGATAAGCCCGGGCATCTGATCAGTGAACAGCCATCTTTCCTGATGTGCATCATACCAGGTATGCCTGATAACACGATACGGTTCTTTGCCCAATCCCGGAAGCCAAGTCTTGCCACCATCCGTAGAACGGACCATCGACGTTCCTGAATGGCTCCCCGAAATCCACGGGCGGCTTTCGGAAAAATACAATTCCAGATCTCCGTCACTGTCCTCAAGCATCATCGCTTCCCAATTCGGACCGCGGTACACTTCATAAGGTTCACTCCAAGTCTTGCCGTTGTCCGTACTGCGACGCATTTCAATCCCCTGCTCATCTCTCCACTTCCAGAAAGCATAAGTACCTGTAGTTCTGAAAGATGCGAACATCAGCACATCTCCGTTCGAGAGTACCTTGCCGAAGCCGTTCGTATAAAGTCTGGTAGCATCCTGCCCGCGGGCATTCACGACGCTACGGGATGCAAACAATTTGCCTTGAGGGGTCCAATTGACAAGATCCTTACTGGTTGCCCAGTAAACAGTGGAACCGTTTCCTCCCGAATAATAATCATGCGCTGTAAGGATATATGACCCGTCAGCGAGTTTCACGATCCGGCTATATGAAGGCGAGTCTGTTCCCAGGACAGAAGCTCCGACATTTACAATACTCCGATAATTCAATGTCAGAACAGATTGCGCCCAATCATCCTTATGCGAATTGACCGCATCGGCGGAAGCATTGAGCTTTTCAAAAGGAGTCAATGTCAATGTCGTCGATTCCGATGGAATCTGCTTGCCGCCGTCATCAGGTCCTTCTGCCTTGCAAGAAGCCAAAGACACCGCAGCAAGAAGCGCCAAGCCAGTGTATATCTTATTCATAATAATCTTTTAGTTCAATGTCAAAGAGAGCCATTCTGCAGGATAGTCACTATTCTCCCCTTCCACATCCTCGATGCTCCATGCCGGCTTTTCCGAGGTCTTCGCCTTGTAGTGGTGACGCAGATGTGCCTTGATCACCTCTCCGCGGGAAGGTTTCCCGCCGATCAGATTCCAAGGAATCCGGAGACTGACGGCATAACCGAGGTCAATGTCTGTGTCATCATTGACTGTTCCGGCAATTTCCACGTCTGATGTACGTCCTTCAGCGATTTTCTTCCAGGAAATATTGTCCTCCACATAGATGACATAATCTCCGTTCGCATTTACGACTGTCTTATACTGAGGACCTCCAAAACGCGCAATCAAAATCTCAGGCGCATCGGAATTCTCTGTACTAAGAGCCGTAATCTTCGAATCATAAAGATACGATATAAATGTAAAACATGTATCGGTATAACCGAAGTCCGCGAACAAATATGAGTCGAAAGAATGGCCGAGGAACCAGCAGTCATTGATTTCCCTGTTGAATTCCCTGATACCTGACATCCGGACGTCTCCCTTCTTGAGCTTTTTGGAATAATTCAGTCGTCCGATTTCCATCCTCACCATTCCTCTCGTCACATTGTCCTCAGAGTATTTCACTGTTCCGGTTGCAAGCACCTTATTATCATCGATATAGTCAATGGAGCCCCAATATCCGTCAAAAGGAGAAGTCGCATTGGTGAAATTGTCGGCAGTCTTGTCTCCGATGAACGTCCAGATTCCCTGCTTGCCCTTATATTGTCCGTTGCTGAGAATAACCATTTCTCCAGTGCCTAGTTTCGTACAGTAAGGACCATAGCCGTAGAAATCCTTGTTGACCTGCTTCTTCATCGGCCAGTCAGGACCGCCCGTCTTGCGGATTTTCTCCAGATCCCTGCGCCAATTGGTTTCTGGATCGGTCTTTACGACCACAGGTGTCTGGTCAACGACGTATTTGCCGTGCCATACCTCCATAGGGACAGCGATACCGTTATTGTCATTCAGCCAGACGCCTGACGGCATACCGTCATAAGTCGAACGGGAATCCACGGTACGCGAGATGACCTCATTGTCATCAATGCCGCAGCACTCCTTGCCCTGCCAGGTCTTGCCATTGTCAAATGAACGTATCACCACAGTCTGAGGAGCGGACATCTTGTCGATAAGTTCCTGAGATGAAGTGATATACATCTGGATTTCTCCGGATGGCAACTGGAGCATTGCCGGCTCCCAGCATCTGCCGCGATACACCTCGACCGGCTCCGTGAACGTCCTGCCGCCGTCAGATGAAAACATCACCTCGATGCCGCAGTTGTTGTTGGTATTCACCAGATCATTGTACCCTTTCTTATATCTCCACTGATATGCCAGAAGGATTCTGCCGTCTGCAAGCTGGATAAAATCAGGATTGACATAAACCTTGGTATCCTCTCCCACTGAAGATGTGGCAGGAGCGCTCTTGACCAGCAATGTGGCATCGGACCAAGTCTTGCCATTGTCTTCACTTCGTCTGACATAGATATCCCAACCGAAATGGTCGTTCTCGAAAGACATGAGGAGCGCACCGTCAGAAAGCCTCTTGATACGTGGATAGTAGAGATTTTCTTCCACGAAACCGGCATTCTGTACATTGACGGACTTCATTTCCGTAAACGTACTCCTGTCCCATGAAATCCGGACATCATTGTCAGCCGGCCATTCTCCCCTGCCGCACGAGGCGGAGAGGAGAACCATACCGGCGAACATTATGCAATTCAATGTGTTGTTTCGCATAAAATTACAGAGTTTTAAGCATTACATTAGGCCAGAGGTTGTCTATCTTAAGGCGCACTGACTCGCGGAAGCATTCAGCCGCCTTCTCTTTGTCGCCGAGACCGAGATAACCGAGTCCCATGGTATAGTAAGCCTTAGTATTGATGTTCTCAACAGTGGATCCGGTAGTACCTTCAGCGCCGTAGAAGTTCACGAATTCGGTAACGATACCGGCCTTTCCTGACGCAACCAGAGATTCGAACAATGCTTTCGCACCGGCAGCATTACCTGTCTTGCTCATTGCCAATCCCTTCCAATAGCCATAGTCCGTACCATTGTCAGCTACAGCCGCAGCTTTCTTGTAGGCAGCCATAGCCTTGGATTTCTGATGTATAGACTCATAAGCCTGGCCGATGTTCCACCAGATCTGCGCATCACGAGGAGTGCGCTCATCTACCAGGAACACCTGATGATTGACAGGATATTTGAATGCTTCCTGATAAAGTGAGATCGCACCTTTCGCATCACCTTCGGAGAGTTTCTTCTGACCTGCAAGGACGAGGGCATCCACATATACATCATGGAAATTCGCAACACCCTCACGTGTAGGGAAATAGCAGTTCCTGAGCAAATCAAGCACATAATCATACTCACCTACGAAAGTACCGGTAATGACCTCAGCTGCAAGAGGATAATACCTCTTCACGCAGGTAGAATGATGACTCTTCAGCAGTTCGAAACGGGTTCTGACATCTTCTCCTCCAGCCTCATAAACCTGGTCGATTTCTTCCAGGAACAATGCATTGTCCGGCATCAGGTCAATGGCCTTTCTGTAATATTTGGCAGACTCTGCGTAGTTCTTGGTATAAAGCCAGTTGGCCCATCCGAGATTTCTCCAGGCCATGGCATTGGACGGATCCATCTCCACGCAACGTTTCCACTCTGCGATTGCATTGTCTTTCTGCTTGTCATACAGCAAGTTGCCCAGGTAGTAATGAGGTTTGGCATTGGCAGGGCAATACTGCATCGCCAATTTGAGGACCTCAATGGTCTCCAGACGGAACGGATTGCAATACTTCGTAGGCAGGACCAGAGCTTCCTCGAACAATTTCCCGGCAGTCTCCTTGTCACCGGACATGTGGGCAAACCATCCCAGCCACATCTTGGCAGAAGGATAAGGCTTGATGCCGTCAGCATACTTCATAAGTTCCAACGCCTTGTCAATGAAACCGTTATGGAGATATTTCAGAGACAGTTCCATATAAGATTCCACCTGCTCGCGCATGAGTGTCTTCAGGCTGTCAGTACCATTGAGCATGTCATATTCTGCTGTAGCATAGGCATTCAGCGGATCCATTTCAAGCACACGGTCAACGCATTTCGCAGCCTCGTCGGAATTGCCGCGCAAGCGGAGTATGCTGGCTTTCAAGTTCATGGCCTCGAAATTGTTTCCGTTGTAGGTCAATGCCTCGTTCAGACGGTCAAGCGCCATGTCGAAATCACGAGCCTGCGTGTACATCTGCGCGAGCTGGAAATTCGCTGCAGAGTTATAATTGTAGTTCCACACGGCACGATACAAGGTATCGAAAGCAGCCTCTATCTTACCCTGTTCCTTCAGAATCAGACCAAGATTGTAAATGGCCTCGCAATCCTTAGGACGTGTATAATCATGTGTCTGACGGGCGATTGCACGACGCAGATAAGTGGCAGCCTTGTCATATTCACCTCTTTCCCTGTACCATACGCCCATTCTCGTATTGGCGCGGGTATCACCCGGATCTCTACGGAGAACCTCATTGAAATAATCGGTTGGGTCGATGAACGGATTGTGGAACTGGAGGTTCCTGAGGCCCACCAGATAACACTCCTCGGTGTTTTCGATTTCCTGAGGGAGCTTAGGGCGCTCGACTATCGGCGGAAGCGGCTTCTCCGGATCCTTGACTACCGGCTTGTATGAAAGCATCTGTTTTCCACCTGCTGCCGCGAGCACCATTTTCAATGAATTCTTGTCAATGTTCTTGTCAATGTTGATGATTTTCACGTAAGGCTTGTCCGGAGCCACGTCTGCAGTAGTTCTGAAGATCTCATTGTCTCCGGCATACAAAATCACGTTCAACCCTTTCATCGGGGACGTAGTGTTCACGCCGAGAAGCACTTTGGAGTCATCCATGACATCCATATTGATGGCGGCATTCTTGTCACCTGCCTTCACTCCGCCCATGTCACGGATGCCGTACCAATATTGTGAGAATGTCTTGGTCTCATAAGGTGCAGACCAGTTGTAATCAGGCTGGTTGTCTGAATATGCGCCTGCCATCAACTCGCAATAGTGGCCTGAATTGTCGGTGAGAATCTTGGTATCCCACTCGGAGTTAGGACCCCACAGCCAGAACTTGCCGCCCTTGATGATGTTATGGTTGCCTGTAAGCATGGTTCCGGCATTCCGTCCGTGGTCATAACCTGCGATGAAGTCCTCCTTCAGGTCATAGGCAAACATTGAATTGGACATATAGTGGTTCTTCCACCATGACGCGTCCACACCGTCCTTGTAGAATGACATCCCGTTGAAAGTCTCGTGAGTTACAGGCCAATGCGCGAACCAGTTCTTGCAGTGGAAAGTAACGAATTCCACGCTCTGCGGGAAGATGATCTGATAGTTTTCATCCACAAGTGTAGAGACATTCGACCAATAGAGCATCGAATTGTCATTCATGGTATTGTTTATCAGACGTCCTGAAATCTCCATATAGGACTTGCCAGGATAAAGGGTTATGCCGATGGCCCATGACATCCTGTGGCGATATTCGGTCTCGCCTACCCAGATTGTCTTGCTGCCGTCAGAGTTTTCCACGATCTTGTAGTCGCATGGTGTATGGGAAGTCGCGCGATGATGATGGAACACGTTCCATTCCACGCCACCGGACACCCAGGCGCCCAACATGCCCACATTGGCAGGCTTGATCACATGATTGTGGTAGAATATGTCATAACAATTGGTCTTGTCAACCGCATAAATCAGACGTCCGCCGATTTCGGGAAGCACGCAAAGTTCCACATATTCGTTCTCCATATAGAGAGCCTTGTATGTGACGGTATCCTTCTTTCTGGTCATATTGTCGTTCAAAAGATAAGGATAAACGCTTCTGCGCGCTCTCTGATAAGACCAGTCCCGCTCGAAAATAGGAGCCTCTTCCGGTGCATCAAGCAGATAGGTAGGCATGTCGATAGTGCCTTCCCAAGCCTTTACAACATCCGTTTCACGTGGCTGCGCTCCCAATGTACCGGCGCAAACCGCCACTGCAAATGTCAAAAGTAATTTTCTCATTATTGTAATTGTAATAGTTATTAATTAGTACCAACCTTCGTTTTGTTCCAGATTAGGATTCTTTTCCTTCTCGGATGCAGGAACAGGCCATTTCAGGTATGCGTCGCCTCCATACACGTAATCATATACAGGCGAGCCCCAGACCTGATGAAGTCCCTTGGCGAAGTCAAACTTCCGCTCTTTCCATATGCCCCATCTGAGCTCTTCCAGATAGAGCTGCTCCTCACAGGCAAGTTCCCAATGTTTCTCATCGACAATGCGCTGTGCCATATCCTCCTTACCGCTTACCTTGAGCCACTCGGCACCGGAATTCAGTTCAGCGACTCCGGCACGTTTGCGCACCTGGTTCACATATCCGGCTGCTTCAGAGGTCCTGCCCTGCTCATTCACGGCTTCCGCCAGACAAAGCAGCACATCCGCATATCTGATGATCGGGACATCCACGGGATTGTATGTGGAATTATTGTATTCCTTGCCTTTGGTCACGAATTTTCTGATATTGTAGAGCATGTAAGTCGGCGAAACGGTCCTGAGGTCGAAATTCGGAGCATTTTCCGAACGGTATGGCCACCTTATCTGATAGTTCACGGCAGAACCTTTGGCGAAACCTCCCAAATAATTGGAATAAGGCACGATAGCCGTTGCTGTCAATCTCGGGTCACGGTTCTCATAAGCAGCTTTGATGCGCGCTTCATTGCCTGTTTCGTCATATTTGGACATGTCGGCACCATAAGCCTTCATGGTGGCTTTCTCCGCTTCCGTCATATAGTTGCGGCAGAAATACACGCTTCTCTCTTTAGGATCCATGCTGCTGTACCCTGGTATGACGTCATCATAGGAGAACGGCTTGCCGTCAGCCCACTGATAAGAATCTGCAAAATTCGCATTGAAATAGAAATGATTCTGACCGTTGCCGCATGTCATCCAATTTCCGTAAGTACGGCTATAAACATTGCCATGTCCTGACAGGCTCTCCATCGTCACGGAGAATATCATCTCATCCGATTTCTCATTCTTTTCGACGAAGAGGTCAGCATAACTGCCTTTGAACAGTCCAAATCCGCACTCTCCCACTTTGAGGAAGTCAGCCTCAGCCTTGTCCCACTGCTTCAGCCACATATAGACTTTTCCGCGGAGAGCGTATGCAGCGCCTTTGGTGATACGTCCGAAGTTGCTGTCTCCCGAAGCATATTTGGCAGGAAGATGCTCACAGTCAATGGCAGCCGTCAAATCATCCAGAACAGTGTTCCAGACCTCTTCTTCAGATTTGCGGCCTCTGGTATATTCGCCCGGAGCAAGGTTCTCCAGATAGACAGGAACGCCATGCCAAAGGGCATTGAGCCTGTAATAGGCATAAGCACGGATGAATTTGCATTCCGCTATCCTCTGCGCTTTAAGTTCGTCAGACAATGCTGCCGTCCCTCCGATATTGGCAATGACATCATTAGCCCTGTTCACGCTCTCGTACAGATACTTCCAATTGTTCAGGAACACGCCTGCATTGGACTGCACCAGTCCCAACAGAAAAGGATAACGGAGGGAAATATTATTGTCGTTGACATCGAGCACAGACGAGAACGCATCCCAGTTAGTGCTGCCGTCATAACTGTTATAGTTCGCCAAAAGGCTGCTATAGACGCCCGTTACCGCATTTTCCGCCAATGTAGCAGACTTATATACCGTATTCGAAGTGACGGAATCATACGGATACCTGTCGAGAAAGTCATTGCAACTAACCGCCAAGGCCGAAGAGGCAATCGCTATGGTAATTTTTATTATATTGTTCATAATCATCAATTTAGAACTTTAGACTAAGGCCGAATGAATATTGACGCAAAAGAGCGTAATAATTCATGGTGTCGGATATTTCAGGATCCATTCCCGGATATTTGGTAAACGTCAGCAGATTCTCGCCACTGAAGAAGAGACGGAAATCAGACACGGAAATTTTCTTCATCCATTTCTGAGGGAATGTATAGCCTATCGTCAAATTCTTGAGTCTCAGATAGTCTGTATCATAGAGGAACAATTTGGACGTACACTGGCCATCATTCTGCTCCGAGCCATAGTTCATCGTCAGACGGGCATGTCCGGATGTAATGTTGGTTCTAGGGTCTTCAGGATTTTCAGGATCATAGAAATAGTGGTCGTATGCTATCTTCTTCGGCAATGTGAAGTAGCCTCCGGTAGAATAAGCATTGAATCCCACATATCGCCAATAGCATTGCGCTCCGCCGGAACCGTTCCAGAGCATTGAGAAGTCAATTCCTTTCCAGCCGAGTTCGAACTGGATTCCGTAATAGAATTTAGGAGTCATGGATGTTCCCGTGAACATATAGTCATTGACATCGCCGTAGATGCCGTCACCGTTGGCATCTGCATAGATATAATCACCATACCATATACCTTTCTTTCCGATAGTCTTGTTAGGAAGGAATGTCGCCCCCGCTTCGTTCATGGCCTGGAGCCAAAGCATATCTTCAGGAGTGCGGATCATACCGTCTTTCGGTCCGCCCGCAGGATTGACCGAGCCGTCCGCGAAAAAATGGCTTCCGTCTCCGGAATAGGTATCGAGAAGGTAAAACTCGTTGATCAGTTTGCCTTCCATGACACGTCTGGCATTGCCGACAGTAGTGGTGACATCACCGATGTTGCTCTTGTAGGAGCGGTTGCCGTTTTCGTCGGTTACCCAACCTGCTTCCAGGCGGCCTTTGTATTTGCTTACCACGTTCCAGTTTCTGGTGAAATTAGCCGTAATGCCATAGTGGAAATCCTTGATATCATCTTTCCAGCCCAATGTAAGTTCCAGACCGGTATTCGTAACCTCACAGAGATTCTGGTAAGGTGCTGATTTGTTTCCGATTGTGGCATAGACCGGAGCCTTGTAAAGGATACCGTCAGTAACCTTGTTGTACCAGTCGGTTTCGAATGTGAGCCTTCCGTCAAGGACACCGAGTTCAAGTCCGATGTCAGTGGAAGTTGTCGTTTCCCAGGTCAATGCGCTGTTGGACAATGACTGCACGATTCCCGAGGACATCTTGTTTCCGAAGGAATATTCAAAACCTGAAGCATAGGTGGCTATATAGTCATAGTTTCCGATACTGTTGTTGCCGAGTTTTCCCCATGATGCACGCAGTTTCAGGTTGTCGATGCCCGAGTTCTGCATGAACGGCTCCTGTGAAATACGCCATCCGGCTGATACTGACGGGAACAGTCCCCATCTGGAATCACGCGAAAATCTTGACGAACCATCGTAACGGAGATTCGCCTCCAACAGATACCTGTTGTCGTAGGCATAAGTGAGACGACCGAACACCGAAACAGAAGCCCAGTCCGTCTGGCTGCCGGTTATCTTGCTCATATCCAGAGCATTGTCAAGTTCTGTAAGCTGGTCGTTTTCCAGACGCTTCTTGCTCACGCCGATATTGTTGTTGTTCTGATACATCGTCTCTGAACCAAGCATCGCAGAAACATCATGTTTCTTGGCAATGACTTTCGTCCATGAAAGGCTGTTCTGGAAAGTCCAGCGGTATGTGAACCCGGCATTCTGAGTTATGGAGAGATTGTCAAGATTACTATAGTCGTAAGCGACCTCTCCCTTTCGGAATGAATACGCGCTCAGGACATTGGACACAGATTTGTATTCAGTAGTAGTACGTCCATAGTTGAAAGACGCGTTATATTTGATACCCAGAGGCAATTTCAGATTCGTAAAGACTGTAGCATTGACATAATGCATCTTGTCATAACCGGAATTCCTGTTGAAGAAGTACAGATTATTGCGGCAGTTGGCACTCTGCTCCGGATTTTCCATCCAGCCGTACTTTCCGTCGTAATAAGGATATATTCCAGGAACCGCACGGGACAAAAAATTGAATGCCAAGTTATTGGTCTCCCTGTTGCTTTCAGTTCCCCAGATTCTGGCGCCGATTTCCAGCCACTTTGTGACCTGACTGGAGACATTGGCACGCAGGAGGAATTTCTTCGCGCCGGTATTGTCAATGACTCCCGGATTGTCCACGTATGTCATGGAAATAAGATACTTGGTACCACCGGCCGCACCTGAAGCCGAAATATTGTGTTTCTGGTAAATGCCTGTGTCATACACTGCCTTCATCCAATCAGTATTCGGATAGGCCACATAGTTCGGATAACCTGATTCAGAGATGCCGTCAGGATCTTTTTCTTTCTCACGCCAAAGGTCGATCATCGCCTGGGAAAAAGGAAGCGCAGCGTCAACATTTTCCGCAGACTCATTCATGATGGTCATGTAATCAGCATAATTGGATATGACCTGGAATTTGCCGGCAGGTTCATTGACAGCCATCATGCCGCTATATGTAATGCTGAACTTGCCGGAAGACTTGGTTCCGTCTTTCGTGGTTATGAGGACCACGCCGTTGGCTCCCCTGTTACCATAAATGGCACAAGAAGCAGCATCTTTCAACACGGAAACAGATTCGATATCATCCGGATTCACATTGGAAATAGTTCCCTCGAAACCATCCACAATCACCAGCGGATTGGCATTGTTCAATGTTCCGACACCACGGATCCGCAGGGAGAGGCTTTCCTGGCCCGGCTGTCCGGATGCCTGATTGATTGCGACACCGGCATTCATACCCTGAAGAATCTGCGCTGTCGAAGTGACAGGACGGGACTTTGCTTCCTTCGCATAGTCAACCGTTGACACAGCTCCGGTGATGTTCACCCTTTTCTGTGTACCGTAACCGATGACCACAAGTTCGTCCAGCTGATTGGTATCCGGCATGAGTGTCACCTCAATATAATCCTTGTCACCGACAGTGACATCTTTGGTCACATATCCCAGGAATGAAATCGAGAGAGTTTCTCCTGAAGAAGCATTGATTTCGAATAATCCGTTGCCATCAGTTGTCACACCTCGAAGAGTGTTCGGAACAGAGACGGAGGCTCCGGCCAGCGGTTGGGAAGTTTCGTCATAGACTTTACCTCTTACCGGCCTCTGCTGCGCCGACATTGCCGTAAATGTCAGCACGGAGACTGCTGCCAGAATAAATTTCTTTAAATAATTCATATAACAGGTTATTAGCTTTGCGGGAATTCCCCGCATCGCAAAGTTCAGAAAAAACGTTTTCCAACGATATAATAATTGAGCCAATTAATAGAACAAAATGAGCCAGGCCTGGAATATCAGCTCTTTTTCATATAATCAGCCGGCAGCACGCCGAACTGTTTCTTAAAGCATTTCGCGAAATATGAAGGCGTGTTGAAACCGACGGCGTAGCAGACATCATTGATTCGGGAAGCTCCGTTTTCAATCATTGCGGCGGCAGCATTGAGACGTCTGACCTTGATATAGTCATTGGGCGTCATATTGAGCAGGCTCTTCATTTTTCTGACCAAGGTGGAACGGCTCACCAATGCCGCTTCCGCCAGTCCATCCGGACCGAATTCGGTATCACTGATATTTTCAGTAACAGCTTTCTCCATGCGCTGCAGGAATACGGCATCAGAATCGGTCAGCGCAAATTTTTCCTTGTCATCCCCGGCGATACCCGAAAGATGGGCTACTCTCAATGACTCACGCTTGCGGGCAATGACCTTCAGCGATTCGACAAGATATTCCAGATTGAAAGGTTTCTCAATGTAAAGGCTGGCCCCGGCCTCCATGCATTTCACTTTCACTTCAGGAGAAGACAGGGCCGACAACATGACTACCGGGATATGCGATGTCGCAATATCCGAAGTGACTTTGCTGCACAGTTCAATGCCGCTCATCCCTTCCAACGCGATGTCGGACAGTACCATATCCACGTTACCGGCAGCAATCATCGACATTGCACGCTCAGCCGAAGGTACGGATACGGCATTGAATTCATGGCCCAGCTTCCGCACCATATAGGATGCCAAGTCAGCATTGTCCTCCACTATCAGCAGTTTTGACAATGTAGAATCCGCATCCAGGTTCTGACTGACATCGGACGGACCATCCTGCGTCTGAAGTTCATCCTGGACATCTCCCTTCGGAAGTCTCAGAACAAAGTCAGTTATGTCACCATTGTCCAGGGTCAATGTACCGCCATGCAGTTCTGCCAGAGTCCTGGCCAACGGCAGGCCTATACCGAAACTCTGTGAGTATGGAGAATGTTCGTCACTATACTGGATAAACGGCTTGAAGATTTCTTCCTTCCTTTCATCAGGAATCTTCGGCCCGTCGTTTTTGAATGCCACGGTCACATATCCATCGCCTGAATCAGCAACTTCAATCGTCACGAATGTCTCCGCGTATTTCATGGCATTGGCAAGAAGGTTGTTCAATATCTTGACCAAGGCAGCATCATCCGCGTTGATAATCAGCGCATTATCAGGATGCTTAAATATCATCTTCAAGTTTCTGCCACGCGCCGTTTCCTTGAAGTTGCAGTACAGGAAGCCTATCCGTTCAATGATGTCCACACGACGCCAGTTCATCACCCAGCCGTGCTCCTCGATACGGATAAATTCCAGAAGTTCCTTAACCAGCTTGTCCAGGTAATCCGTACTGTTGCTGATGACATTCAAGTCTTCTTTCACGTCCCCGCTGATACCACCTGTTGCCAAGATATTCTGAAGCGGTGTCTTGATCAATGTAAGCGGCGTCTTGATTTCATGAATGATATTCGTGAAGAAATCCATCTTTTCATGGAACAATTCCTCCTCCCTGGCCCTCTTTGCCTTTTCAGCTATGGCACGTTCCCGTTTCACAGCCAAATCTGACGAATAACGGGCAAGCACTGCCATCAATATGATTATCAGGACGATATATATCAGACACGCTGTAGTCGATTTGTAAAAAACTGCCTTCACGGTAATAGTCAGCGGATGATGCGTCTCATTCCATATGCCATTCCCGTCAATGCCTTTGATGCGCAGCACATACTTTCCCGCCGGAATATTCTGATACGAAAAAGTCGTACCGCCATCCAGACGGTGCCAGTCATCATCGTAACCCTCCAGCATGTAATACAGGGCATTGGTCGCTGGAGACGAGAACCCCAACAAGCCCATTGAGAAACCGAAATTGTTCTGTTTGTGAGTCAATGTCATCTTGCGCACCTCATTGACATTGACCTTGATAGGCTCATTTATACCGGGATTCACCTTCTTTCCATTGACATAAAATCCTGTCAGCACTATAGGAGGTACTTTTCCGTCCGTATGGAAGAGGCGCGGATTGAAGCCGACTATTCCGTTGTGGGAGGAGAACCATATATTGCCGTCAGGAGTCCGGACCGCAGAATTGCCATCAACGATCTCGTCAAGCAGCCCGTCATCCGCAGTATAATAACGGACTTCGCTGAAAGGCACTGAAAATGAGGTCAATCCATTACTGGTAGCGACCCACATTCTTCCGTCTTCATCACGGATCATGGAATACGCAATGCGGTTGTTTTTCAATTCCGTGCTGCGGAAGGTCGAGAACCTGTCGTTTTCCTTGTCATAAAGCATCAATCCGCCGCCATAGGATCCGGCCCAAAGTTCACCGTCGCGGTCAATGTACAAAGACATGACCTTATCGGCAGGCAAATGCCGGTTGTCGCTTTCCTTGTAATCATAATGGCTGAGCATCCGGTCTTCTTTCACGCTGTAGCGGCATATTCCATCGGCGTAAGAAGCGACCCAAAGAGTGCCGTCCAAAGCTTCAGCCATATCGGTGACGTAAATTCCGCTGAATATCGGCAAAGGGCGGAAATGGTCACTCGATTTGTCGTATTTGATCATTCCCAGCGTGGTGCCTGCCAGAATTTCTCCAGATGAGGTCTTGAATATCTTATGAACTTTATTGTCTTTCCATCCCGTATTCAATCCCCTTCCGTAAGACTTCACATTTCCCGTCTTGACATCAAAACGGAATATTCCCGCCCATGACCCAAGCCATAGCCAATCGCCGTCACTGCAGATGGAGATTATTGACTCCGGGAGCTCAGCCGATCTGCACTTATGAAGCATTCCGTCACATCTCATGTAGAGAAGACCTTTTTTCTCGGATACTGCCCATAGCTTTCCGGTGCCGTCAATATCCATATCCACCATATATCCGCCCATAAGTGATTCACCGTCAGCCTCATAATAGCGGTTGAAATTACGTTGGAATGCCGCCGACCAATTGATGCCGGAAGATAAGGTTCCTACCCAAAGCCCATTGGAACGGTCGCAATAAACGGCTTTCACGCTATCGTCTGCCAATGAATACCTGTTGTCAATGCTGTGGGAAAATTTGCGCACGTCCCCGGTAACGGCGTCATAGCGGTAGAGTCCGCTCGTCGTAGCGAGCCACACGCCCTTGTCATTGTCCAGACTGAGATAAGTCGGTCTAAACCCTTCATCGTTAGCTATCAAGGTCTTGAAAGTACCAGTCCGCAAATCCGCCTGGCAAAGTCCGTTCTGCCATGCCGCAAGATAGACCGTATTGTCCACGGGATTCTGGACCATGGACATTATGTCATCATTGGTTTTCCACCCTTTCAGGTTCACTTTCTCTATATGTTCCAGAGTGCTGTCGGAATGCCACAAATCGGCAAAATAAAGAGAAAACCAGAAATCGCCGCCGCTGTCGATGAGAAACGACCGGATATTGGAGACCAATGTGCTTTTCCCTTTGTCGGAAAAATAGTTCTTCAATGAACCGGACACGCGGTCATACGAAAAAAGTCCGCGCCCGTTCACCGACAGCCATACAATTCCACTCTTGTCAATACAGATATGAGTGACCTTGTTGTCAATGTTCACTCCATTGTCACTAAGCTTGTCAAGCGGATGGAAAGAATCATCGGCATAGCTGTAAAATGTCACGCCGGCATCAGTCCCGATCCACACATTCCCCTCATTGTCAGGACACAATGCGGTTATGAAGTCTGTATTAAGTCCAAGTTGTTCACGATAATATGCGACGAATCCGGAGCCGTCGAAGCGATTCAGTCCATCTTCCGTGGATACCCAGACAAATCCGTTGGAATCCTGGGTAATGGCATTTACGTTGTCGAAAGACAATCCGCAATTCTCCGAAGTGAAATGTGTAAAACACCAGTCAACGTTTTCTGCAACCGAAGCTGCAGAAAACGTCACCAGCATGGATATAATCACTATGCCCCTTTTCACAAACCGTATGAATTCCGATTCCAGCATTCAAACGCGCACTAAACTGGGACTAAAGATAATATTATTCAATCGAAAATGATACACTGTTTACTCCGGAATCAGCACAATACAGGTAGAATGGTGCGCCATAGCCCTTGCTGTCCGTATATGGCATTGTACGTTTTGTGAACGTCGCATCGGCTGAAGCCTGGATACTTCCGTCCGCACATTCCACTTTGACATGAATGAATCCGCTCTTGATGGCATTTTCGAACTTCATGGTCTTTTCTACCACGATACCGCCCCTCTTCATGGCGAAAGAACATTCCATACTGTAATTAGGGTCATTGGAAACAATCTTCTGCTTGTCCACAATCTTCCATTCTTCTCCGTCGAGATACTTGATGTTCCAGAACACAGGCTGCTGACGTCCGTAAATCGGGAACTTGACCGTCAATGATGTACCGGCAGCGAATTGCTTGACAGGAATGACGAACTCGAAGTTGTCGCCTGTCCAGACGCCTTTCACACCAGGAGATGAAACCTTACCGCTATTGACTGTCTCAAGTTTCTGCTGATATTTGTCACTCGGGTCAGAAACTTTGTTCCACTGGCAATATGCCTGAGGCTGGGACGGACATGACCAATAACCTGTGCTTACCCACTTCGGCTGAGTCTCAGCAGTAAAATTCTTGACACCGTTTTCTACACCAAGAGGGAATACGACCGGGAATGTAACAGGAACGACACCGTCGGAAGACCTCGTCACATTGACATTGACGATATCCCCTGAGGCTACGACCTTGCCGGCATCAGAATCCTGGTTCAGGAACGATGTCGTATATTGTTTTCCATTGATGTCGGTAAATGTGATGTCGAAACCGCCTGCAGGATTCTCAAACGGCAAGACGACTACCGGCAGCACAGCACCGGTGGCTTCAATTTTGAGGCCTCCTTCAGGAAAATCCAATGTTACCGACTTCCCTTTTCCTGATGTCAATGTAAATTTGTCGTTCTTGATGTCCATCGTGCCCTCACCGCACAATGCCCCCTGGAAGAGTGACTCGTCGGAAGGTTTGAATGACAATGATTTCAATGTTGCAGGGACACCTTCTTCCACGATGTCAGCCGGCACGGAAAGATTCAATACAGAAAATGGAGTCTTCACATCGAATTCCACATCAGGAAGTACGGAAACTGCATTTTTCACAGCCAGCATAGGAAGATATCTGATGATTCCGTCGGAATAATTCTGCCGGGCCGGGAGAGACACCTGCATTGCAGATACATCTACATTGTTTTTATAAGGCGATACTGCATAAAAAGAGAAACCGTGGTCTGACTCCCGGGCCTGAATCTTGTCTTCCTCGGACAAAGCGACCAACCTCTGAGGACTTGCAGTTCCTGACACTTTGTATGAAGCAACAGGCTTTTCTCCCATATTCACGCCCTGCTGCCCGTCACGTGCGCACAAGGCTACGACTCCGAACTCGGTTCCCTCAGGAATCTCCAGATCGGACTTTAAAGTAAAATTGACATCAATCGTCTCATAATCCAGGGACTTGTTGTTGTCAGAATTGCCGTTGCATGCAGTCAATGCCGCGAGCGCGGCACATAACAGAATACTCTTCTTCATATTTCATTATTAGTTTATCAGTGTCATTTCACAACCCGACAGTCATCCGTCAGGCACATAGGCAAAGTAACGGAATTAAGATTAGAGGTTATGAAACAATTTCGTCAATTTATGCAACAAAACGAACCACCACCCTCAGGACTCAGGTAAAAGCATTATATTTGCCTCCGTGTGAATTAACCGCATAGTAGTAACATGAAACGACTTCTAAGCATTTTGACCATATTGGTCTGCATAACGGCTGAGGGAAAACAGCCGAAGGTCACCAGCCTTCCATTCGGTGAACTATCCACCGGAGAAAGCACCACATTATATACCATAACCAACAGAAGAGGCGCTTCAATGCAGCTTCTCGATTATGGCGCCCGCATTGTCAGCATCATGATGCCTGACAGGAAAGGTCATTACGGCGATGTGGTCGTCGGCTTCGGAGACATTGAAAATTTCGAGAAGAAAGACAGATTCATCGGTCCTGTCATCGGAAGGTTCGGGAACAGGATAAACCACGCGGCATTCACTCTGGACGGTATCCGGTACGAACTGGTAGCCAATGAGGAATTGGGAGGAGAGCCGGTCCAATGCCATGGCGGCACAATGGGTTTCGACAGATTCATCTGGGATGCTACGCCTGTAAAGGAAGAAGGGCGCACAGGAGTAAGGTTCCACAGGGTCAGTCCGGACGGCGAGCAAGGTTTTCCGGGCACCATGGATGTAAATGTAACATATTGGCTGACAGACAACAACACTGTCAGAGTCGAGTATGAGGCTACCACAGACAAACCGACTGTAGTAAATCTGTCCAACCACACTTACTTCAATCTCAAGGGCAATGAAGGCGGATACGTCATGGACCATCTGCTTCAGGTAGAAGCTGACACTTGCATACAGAACAATGCACAATTCTGCCCCGACATCCTGCGCCACGTGGACGGCAGTCCTTTCGATTTCAGGGAGCCGCACCGGGTGGACTACCGCATCGACATGCCTGACGAGCATCTAAGGATAATGAGAGGAATGTCAGCCTGCTGGGCAGTCAGGAATTGGGACGGAACATTGAGAAAAGCGGCAGATCTCTATGAACGCAAGTCCGGTCGCGGCATGCAGACATGGACTACGGAGCCGGCTTTGCTCACATTTACCGGAAGAAGTTTCGACGGGACATATAAAGGAAAATACGGGCCGATCGAGAAATTCGGTGGAATGCTCATGGAGACCATCCACTTTCCCGACAGCCCGAATCAACCCCGTTTTCCGAGCACGGTCCTGAGACCGGGCCAGAAGTATCATTCCGTCACGGAATTCCGTTTCTATACGAAATGACCTGCAGGTGAAACGTCTCTCCTACTAAAGCACTGCCATGATGGAGCCTACGAGGGCAAGGATGGCATAGAACTCAGGAAGAGCAGCGTAGATAAGAGTATTTGTCATGACGCTGTGGCCCTGGCTTTCACCCACGATACCGTTGGCGCAGACCTGGCCCTGACGGATAGCGGAGAAAAGACATACGAGACCTACTGCAAGACCCACTCCGAAGAGCTTTGGGCCCATAACAGCGAAGTCCGGCTTGAAGACAACGAGCCAAAGGAGGAATCCTACGAATCCGTAGAGCCCCTGTGTTGCAGGAAGAGCGGAGAGAATCATGTAAGTGGATGACTTCTCAGGATTCTTCTTGAGAGCGCCCTCTGCAGCATTGGCAGCGATGGTGGTTCCGTAGCTGGAACCGATACCGGCAAGGCCGAGCATAAGGCCAAGACCGAGATAACCGAGAATTTCGTTCATAGTTCTTAATTATTGTTTATCATTATTTTGTTTTTGTCAAAGGGTTGTATTTCAGTCCGGTACCCTCATAACCGGAATTCTTGAAGTACTCCACGAACGTAAGACGCAGCGGGTGTACAAATGCGCCCAGGCAGGACATGGCGAGGTTCAGCACGTGGCCGAAAATCAGTATCACGATGCAGAACACCCAGTTCACGCCGGGTACAGGGATATCCAATATCATGGTACCCATGATGTTGAACGCATTGCCGAGCATACCTCCGGCAAGACCGAGCGCATACAGACGGATGTAGCTGAGGACGTCGCCCATAAGGCCGGTAACCATGTTATAGGTATCCCAGAGGCCTGAGCCGATGTTCACCAACGGGTTGCGCCCCGGAGTATTGAACACGAAGATCGCCAATGAACTTACTGCCGCCAAAGCGATGATCACCCACTTGAACGCGACCTCGGAAAGGATTTCCGTCATACCGAGAGCAATCACGATGATGCCGCCCACAATCAGAGTGGTCCAGCCCCAAGTGGAAACCGTCTTGCTGAATCCGAAGCGTTTGGTGTAGTTTATCGTCTTGATGATCATGGCAAGACAGATGTGCAGCACACCGATAGCCACGGCAAGCACCATCTGGACAGGGAACCCGGCTATCTTTCCGTCCGGGAACCATCCGTCCACGCAGAGCGCCTTAAGCCACTCCGGAGTCCAGGATGCTTCGAGAATGCTCATTCCGAAGAATGTCCCGAGGAACAGTCCCACGAAGAAAGTCATTCCGCCGAGGAAACCGATAAGCCTGTACATCTTGCCCAGACTCGTGCCCTGCATCTTCAGCTTCATGAACAATGCAATGAGCATGAGCACGATACCGTATCCGGCATCACCCATACACATGGCAAAGAACAGCATGAAGAACGGACCGAGCACAGGCGTCGGGTCGAATTCATCATAAACCGGCATGCCGTACATTCCGGTCAGCACCTCGAAATTCTTGGCGAACCAGTTGTTGTGCAGCTTGATAGGAGGATTGTCCTCCTTGGTAGCCGGCTCGTGGATGTAATATATTCCGAGAGCGTCGAACGCATCACACAGCCTCTTGTCATCCTCAGTCGGAGCGAATCCGGTAACTACGGCAAGATGACTGTCCGCCGCCATTTCTGTAGCAGACTCGGCCAGATACAGGTCAAGCGCTCCAAGTTTCTCATTGTAACGCTGTTTGAGTTCTCCGATGCAGTCTTTCAGATTGCCGAGCAGTTTTTTCCGCTCAGACAGTTTCGTCTCCAGATCCTTGATGGTGAGTTCCATTTCATTGACAGAACCCTCAGGGGCCGCCATAGGCTCGATCGGGAAGCTGTACTCTTCAGAAACAGGAGCCACAGTCACGAAGAACACGGTCGTATCCGTCTCGCTGACCACCTGCAACGGCTGGATTTCAGCCCATGCTGGGTCGAACTTCTTCTTCTGGCAGCTGTAGAAGCGTATTTTCAGTCCCTGAGCCTCCAATCTTCCGATGGCCTCAGTGCTGAACTGCCCCCACGGCTTGCGTGCAGAAAGTTCCTTTTTTGCGGAAGACAGCTCATTCTTGAGTTCCTCCACATCAGCCTGAGCCTTCAGCGCAGCCTCGACAGGGTCGCCGTCGAACCTGAAGCCCTTTTCCGGTTCAGCGTCACAGCTGTTCAGAACAGTCAGTGCCTTCTTCACGGTATCTGCCTCACTCAGGAGCGCCTCTGACTTCTCGTCCACCGGTTTGACGGAACGGGTTATGTCGATGACTCCGAGGTCCTGGATTTTCGACAAGAATTCCTCAGTCTGCCCGGAAAGCAGAATAAAGGAGTATTTGGTCATCGGACTAATCATTCTGCAGCTCCTCCATAGCTTCTTCCTCTTCGTGACGGCTCTTGACAATCTTGGATGAAGCCTTGCTCAGGTTCTCCTCATCCTCCATATATCTCTTGATTTTTCTGATAGCCTCCTGATACCCGGGAATCTGGACCTTCTCATACAGGTTCACCTTCTGAGTGGTCTTCTTCCTCTGGTAATCCAGAATACGGCTCTTTTCCTGATACACTTCCGATTCGATGCCCAGACGGGTAAGCTCCTTCAGGATGGAGACTCCGTCGGCATACCAGGCCGGCTTCACGAAGGCATTGAAAGGATGTATCTCATAATGGATATCCTTCAGCTCCGGAGTTTTCACACCGGCGAGTTTCACAGTGACCAGATCGACATCCGTTATGGAAATCAGGTCAGGCTGGAACTCATTCCACAGTGCCGCCAGATAGTCGTATTTCCGCATTGAGGCATTCAGTTCCTCAACAAGTTCTTCCGAACGTTCCTTGGCCTTGCGGACCTCGAGGCGCAGGGCTGATTCCTTGTTCTGAAGAGTAGGAAGAGCCTTCTGACGCATCTTCAGCTGCTTGCCGAGGTTGTTCAGAGAAGTCTTGTTGTACTGGAATTTAATTGCCATATCAAACTTTCAATTGATGGTCAAAACATTGACCTTTAAACTTTCCAATACTTGTCTGTCAATGCCTGCTTGATACCTGTCTCGGCCTTGGTGAAGTACTTTCCGAAAAGTTCCCAGGCCGTGTCGAGCATCTCAGTGATAGTGATGTTCACATCGATTGACAGAAGTCTTGTAGCATATTCTTTCGCATACGCGAGACAACGGTGGTCGTAGTCGCTCAGGTCGAAACCGTTCTCCAGCTTCGTCTTGGCATTCTGCGCATCCGCATAAAGACGCACGCTCGCATTCATCACCTGACTGTGGTCCTCGCGGGTCTTCTTGCCCTGCACGAGCTGTTTGAGTCGGGACAATGAGCGGAACGGGTCAATGATGACCTTGCCGGAATCCGCATCTGCACGCAGATAGAGCTGACCTTCAGTAATATAACCGGTATTGTCAGGGATAGCGTGGGTGATGTCACCGTCATTCAACGTAGTCACTGCGATAATAGTAATGGAACCGCCTGACGGAAGCTGTACCGCCTTCTCGTAAATCTTCGCGAGGTCGGAATACAGAGAGCCCGGCATGGAGTCCTTTGACGGAATCTGGTCCATGCGGTTGGACACGATACTGAGCGCATCCGCATACAATGTCATGTCGGTCAGCAGCACCAGCACCTTCTCGTTCTTGTCCACAGCGAAATACTCAGCGGCAGCCAATGTCATGTCCGGAATGAGCAACCTCTCTACAGGAGGTTCCTCGGTCGTATTGATGAAACTGATGATCTTGTCCAATGCACCGGCAGACTCGAAAGCATGACGGAAGAACAGGTAGTCGTCATTGGAAAGGCCCATGCCTCCAAGAATGATCTTGTCCACATCCGCACGCAGAGCCACCTCCGCCATCACTTTGTTGTAAGGCTGGTCAGCGTCCGCAAAGAAAGGAATCTTCTGGCCGGAAACGATGGTATTGTTCAGGTCAATGCCGGCAATACCTGTAGGAATCAGCTCTGAAGGCTGACGTCTCTTGTACGGGTTCACTGACGGACCGCCGATTTCACGTTCCTCACCCTCAACCTCAGGACCGCCGTCGATAGGATGTCCGTAAGCATTGAAGAAACGGCCTGAAAGCTGCTCGCTTACCCTCAGCACAGGAGGTTCGCCGAGGAATGACACCTCAGCGTCCGTAGGTATGCCCTCTGTACCGGAGAACACCTGAAGGGTAACAGAATCACCCTTGGTCTTCACCACCTGGGCCAGACGGCCATCCACTGTTGCAAGCTCGTCATTTGCCACGCCTGTCGCCTTGAGGGACACGGTCGCCTTGGTAATAGCATCGAGCTGCGTATATGTTCTCTGGAATGCTTTATTTGCCATTTTCTTCCAATAGTTTAGAGAGTTCAGAATTATATTTCTCGAATGCCTCGCTATGGAACTGAGAGTAGTTCATCTGACGCAAGTCATTGATAAGTTCCTTGAAGAAGTTGCGGCACTGCTCGAAATCCTCGAATGAGAATTCCCTGTCGCAGATATCGAGAATCAGATTCAACATGAATTTCTGACGCTCAAGAGGACAGAGGCTGTCCACGGCGTCGAACGCGTCCTGCTGGAGGAACACGAAGTCCAGAAGCTCGGACTTCCAGAAAGTCTCGTGATAGTTCATCGGCACGCCGTCGTCACCGAGGATATTGATCTGCTCGGCAGCATCACGTCCCTGACGGACAATGTTCTTGGCGCGGTTCACCATCTCAGTCCAGCCTTTTTCGATCTTCTCGTCGAGGAATTCCTGAATTTCAGGATATTCCAGATACTTGGAGTAAGAGTCGATAGGATTCACTGCCGGATATCTTTTCTGGTCGGCACGGTTCTGCTCCAATGCATAGAAACAGCGCGCAGCCTTCTTGGTGGACTCGGTCACAGGCTCCTTGAGGTTACCGCCGGCCGGAGAAACCGTTCCGATGAAGGTGACAGCTCCGGTCCTGCCGTTGTTGAGCACGACCATACCCGCACGGGCGTAGAAGTTGGAAATGATGGATGACAGATCGACCGGGAAAGCATCGGCGCCCGGAAGTTCCTCCATACGGTTACTCATTTCCCTCAACGCCTGAGCCCAACGTGATGTGGAGTCAGCCAGAAGCAGACATTTCAGGCCCATGGCGCGATAATACTCGCAGATCGTCATTGCCGTATATACAGATGCCTCACGGGCAGCCACAGGCATGTTGGACGTGTTGCAGATGATGGTAGTCCTCTCCATCAGCTTTCTTCCGGTATGAGGATCGACCAGTTCAGGGAACTCGGTGAAGATCTCCACGACCTCATTCGCACGCTCTCCGCACGCAGCCATAACGATGACATCAGCGTCACCCTGCTTGGCTATCGCATGCTGGAGCACAGTCTTGCCGCAGCCGAAAGGTCCCGGGATGAAGCCCGTACCGCCTTCGGCGATCGGATTGAGCGTGTCAATGACCCTGACACCTGTTTCCATAATCCTGTTCGGTCTCGGCTTTTCCTTATAGGATTTCACAGCCACCTTCACAGGCCATTTCTGCACCATCGTCACAGGCACATCATTGCCCTGCGCGTCAGTCAGCACAGCCACAGTGTGGTCAATATTGTATTGTCCGGCAGCGGCGACGCTCTTCACGGTGTATGTTCCCTTGAATGAGAACGGCACCATTATCTTGTGAGGCAGCCAACCTTCCTTGACTTCACCCAGCCAGTCTGCAGCCGAAACCGTGTCGCCCGGCTTTGCGACAGGTTCGAAGTCCCAGAGCTTTTCGTGGTCGAGCGGAGATGTGTATTCACCCCTTTTCAGGAACACGCTCTCCATAGTCGCCAAATTGTTCTGAAGACCGTCATAGATACTTGAAAGAAGACCAGGTCCCAATGTAATCTCAAGCATCCTGCCTTCAAACTCGACAGAATCACCGTTTTTCAGACCACGGGTACTTTCAAACACCTGGACAGAAGCATTACGGCCTTTCACCTTGATAACCTCGGCAAGAAGCTTCGTTTCGCCCAAAGTTATATAGCAGAGCTCATTTTCCGCCACCGGTCCGTCCACTGTGACCGTGACAAGATTCGAGACAATGCCCGTTACCTTTCCTGTTGTTTTCATTTATAGTTGTTTAATTTTTATTCAATGTATGCTGTTATGCGTCTTATGCGCCTACAGCCTTGTCTGCTGCCTCCCGGATTCCGGTATAGGAGCCGCGGACACCCTCCACAAGACGCGCGAACATCTGTTTTCCTGTTTCAGGATCCAGTTTCAGCCATCTTGCTACAATGTTCAGGCGGGCAATGAACCCGAGTATGACATTTATGTCGAAATAATCGAAAGTGGTGATGGCCTCTATCTTGGACCACATCAGGTCATCCATTCCGCGTTCACGGGAAAGGATATCCTCCTGGTTCAGGACAGCGTCCAGTTTCTGGGCCTCTTCGAACTCGCCTTCCGCTTCCATGAAAATATCTGTGTCGGCGGGACGTTCCAGCGCACGGTTCAGGTATCTGACCTTGGCATTGCGGACATTCAGGTCGAATTTGAAATAATCCCTTATGAAACTGTTCTTCGCTTTCAATGCTTTCTGATAGAATTCCAAGTCGAGGTTGGCCCCGTCAGAACCGGCTATCAGAACATCAATCAGAGCATTGTCCTCTTTCGAGCACAACTCCCTGATTTCATGCACTATAGCCTCGACTCCCGCAGCATCCGCACCCTTCCAGTCAGGTGCAATGTCCGGCAGACCGGCAATGATATATTCGTAATTGTTCATTGAAAGGGACATTAGAAACTATTCTCCGAAAAGCAGTTTTCGAGTAGAGGGACGAAGATATTCGCTGATAAGTTCCTTGAATGTCTCGTCTGTCAGACTGATGAAATAGCCTCCGTCCTTAGGGCCGATGGTGAAACCGCCTGCGATCTTCTTGGTGAATGTCGCGTTCACGCCACCTTTGAGAATCGATGTCAATTCTCCTTTGACGAACGGCTCAAGTGATGCCTTGAGTGATTCAGGAAGAACAAGTTCCAGATCCGCAGCATTCTCAGAATCGAACTTCTGGGCCACTGCCTTGATGATTTCCTTCACGAAAGCTTCCTCTGAGAGAGACTTTTCCACTGCTGCAGCATTCATCTTGAACACCACCAGGTCTTCGATGTCCTTCTTTGTAGCCTGAATGCTCTGTGACGCAGCCATCTTCAGGTCTCCGGTCACCTTGACCTTGAAATCAGCTGCTTCCTTTTCAGCTTTGGCTCTGATTTCATCAGCCTCTTTCTGTGCTGCAGCTACGATGTCGGCAGCCTCTTTACGGGCTTTGGCTAAAATCTCTTCGCCTTCTTTCTTACCCTTGGACAAGCCCTCGTTATAAAGCTTGTCCGTCAATTCCTGTAATTTGTTCTCCATATAGGATATATGATTTAATCGTTTTTATTCAATTATCTGACAAAAGTACTAATTTTGGCTCTATCCTCAAAGTTTGGGTTCCTTTTTGCGTAAAAAGGAACATCTATTCAGCAAAAGCGGTAAAATCACTTTGCGGAAACTTCATTGAGCCAAATCTCGAGAGACTGGAAAAAGACCGGTCTCCAGGCGCCCAATCTGTCCCTTCCGAACTCAGGGGTAGTAAATCCCCAGCCGTGTCCGCCATAAGGATAGACATAAATCAGGGCAGGCACATTGTGTGCCACAAGCGCATCATAATACAGGAAACTGTTTTCAGGAGGGACGATATTGTCACCCGTGCTGAGCGCGAGGAATGTAGGAGGAGTGTCTGCAGAGACATTGTTCTGAAGAGAATAATGATACATCAGTTCCTCGTACTTCGCCTTCTTCACCAAGTAATCCTTGACAGGAAGGTTCTCGTCCAGCCATTTGGATTCCTTGCCTATGAGATTGTCGTGAGTGCCCTTGTGGGTCAGGGCCAGGTCCATGGTGATTACAGGATAAATGAGCACAGAGAAGTCAGGCCTTGTCACAGTGTCCACGAAAAGCGTGGAAGCGGAAGCGGCAAGATGTCCGCCGGCTGAGAAGCCCATCACGCCTATCTGGTTCACGCCCCACTCCTGCGCATGCGCGCGGCAATATCTGAAAGCGTTCTGCACATCGTTCAGAGGCACGTTCCAGTGTCCGTTAGGAAGACGGTATTTCACCACGCAGACAGAAATTCCGCGCTTAACGAGCCAGTCTGCCACATAAGCGCCCTCATTGAATGTAGAAAGATTCTTGTAACCGCCGCCCGGGCAGACCACAATCATCTGGCCATTAGGCTTTTTCGGCAGATAGATATCTATCCTCGCATTGTCTCCGACCTTGGACATTGACCCGGATGCTTTCATTTCCTCCGGCTCCGCGATCTTGTTCGACTCGCCCGGTCCGAGAGTGATGGTCTTTCCGTTTTCTTCAATGCCCTTGTTGACTTTCTGGCCTTCAGGATAGAGTGCCAATGTCATGTTAGGACGAAGTTTTGTCGCCGGCTCGAACGGCTCGGCAGCATTGGCTACAACAGGTGAAACTGCTACGGCCAATGTCATAAGGATGGAATTAAAAGTTTTCATAATTATTATATGGTTTTCAATTTTTCTGACAATGTTTCTTTCAGCAGCACGCATATCTGCTTGCCGGAAAATTCCGGAAGCGGGTTGAAATGCACGTCGAAAGCAAATCCCGGAAGACGCACGGGCATCTGGAGCAGTGTCCTGTCAGCCAATTCGTTTTTCACGGCCTGTGCAGGTACGATTCCCACTACGGAAACAGAGTCCCTGACTATGGACTTGACAGCCTCCACGGAATCCGAGAAGATTATGGTACGCGCTTCCAGATCCGGGGTAAGAAACGGCCTGTAGCCGCTCCATACTGCGAATTTATTGGAAACAGGAATACCGGCTATAGTAGAAAAAGGCTTGGCGGTCTGTTCGTCATCTTCCTCAGATACTGCCGCTGAATTTACTGAACGGTTATGCTTAGAGGCCACCACAAAGGCATCCATGACGCCCACCAGATGGCTTTCGCCTTCAAAATCAATGGTTTCCGGACTCGGTGAAACAGAAATTTCCACATCAGCGTCCTGAGGTGTCCCGAAATGCGTGCCCGGAACATCACCTTCCTCGTCGGTGGTCTTGTCGTGGACTGAAATCGAGGTCAGTTCGATGGAAAGTTCCGGCATTGCGCCGGAAAGCATTGACAATGTCTCCGGCAGCAGATAGGACGCGAGTACCGGATCGGCCGCTATCTTTATGGGTCTCCCGGCGTTGATCCGTCCCTGCTCTCCGAACATTCCGGCGGCAGCCGAGTACCAGTACTGGATTTTTTCAGCATATTCCAGAAAGACGACGCCCTGGCTTGTCAGTGTCGCCTCTCCCCTGTTTCTGCTGATCAATGTGGCGCCAGTTTCTTTTTCCAATGCGCTTATATTCTGGCTCACGGCAGGCTGGGATATGCCGAGATGCTTGGAAGCTTTCGTAAAACTTCCTGTCTTTGCGACAGTTATGAATACCTTGAGTCTGAAATCCTCAAACATTATGTTCCAGTAATTACGTAATCATACAAAGGTAATCATTTTTGGCAGAAGAATTGTAATATGTTATCTTTGTGAGATGAACAATTTTAAAAACTCTTTATAGATGAAAAAGTTTGTACTAATCATTGCGACATTGTTTTCAGTGACGGCATTCTCATTGTCGGCACAGAACCAGCAGCTGCCGAATGACCCTTCCGTAAAAAAGGGAAAGTTGGAGAACGGTCTGACCTATTATATAATGCATAACAGTCAGCCGGCCAACAGGGCGGAGTTCTACCTCGCCACCAACGTCGGAGCCATCCAGGAAACACCTGACCAGGACGGACTCGCCCACTTCCTCGAGCATATGTGCTTCAACGGCACCAAGAATTTCCCCGGAAAGGGAATCCTGGACTACCTGCAGAGCATCGGCGCCTCTTTCGGCGGCAATGTCAATGCAGCCACAGGTGTGGAGCAGACCACCTATATGCTCAACAACATTCCGCTCGTGAGACCTACCGTAGTGGATTCCTGCATCCTCATCATGCATGACTACTCACACTTCGTTACCTGCGATCCTAAAGAAATCGATGCGGAAAGAGGTGTCATCATCGAGGAAAGAAGAACCAGAAGGGACGCTTCCTGGAGAATGTATGAAAAATCCAAGCCATATCTTTATGGTGATTCCAAATATGCGGGCTGCTCGCTTATCGGAAGCCAGGAGAATCTGGAGACCTTCAAGCCTGAGAGCCTCACAAACTTCTACCATACATGGTACCGTCCTGACCTCCAGGCACTCATCGTTGTCGGCGACATTGACGTGAACTATGTGGAGGCCGCCATCAAGCGCATCTTCTCAGACATTCCGGCACCGGTAAATCCGAAGGCGAAGGACGTCATCAGAATTCCGGACAATGAGGCTCCGTCCATCGGCGTCATCACCGACCCTGAGGCTGTAAGCACTACCGTAGAGGTTTACTGGAAGAGCGAAGCCATGCCAGAGGAGTTCAACAGCACCATGCAGGGTGAATTGACAGACCTCCTCAAGAGCCTGATTTCCAGCATAATGAACGAAAGGCTCAGCGATATTGCAGCGAAAGCTGACGCTCCTTTCTCAAGTGCGGGATTCGGCATCGGCAACATGTGCGAGACGATGGAAGTCACTATGGGACAGGCTGCCTGCCACGAAGGTGAAGCGCTTGTCGCGTTCAAGGCATTGCTGACGGAAATCGAGAAGATGAAGAGATTCGGATTCAGCAGCGACGAAATCGCGAGAGCGAAATCTGAACTTCTTTCCGCTTACGAAAGTGCAGCCAAGAGTGCTGACAGCAGAAAGAACGAGGAGCTTGTACAGCCGTTGATCAACAATTTCTTCGACAACTATGCCTACATGCACCCTCAGACAGAATACGAAATCGTAGAGCAGCTCCTCCCTATGCTCCAGGACCAGATGATAAACCAGGTCGTAGCCCAGTTCATTCCTGAGAACAATCTGGTCGTCCTCTACAAAGGCCCTGAGAAAGAAGGACTTGTGACTCCTACCGTAGAGGATTTCAGCAAGGCCATTGCCGAGGTTGAATCTTCAGACATCAAGGCCAATGCAGTAGAGGCGATCGACTCAGACTTCCTCGACGAGAGCAAGCTCAAGGGAAGCGCAGTGAAATCCATCTCAAGGTCAGAGCTCCACGGCAGCACCGTATTGACACTCAAGAACGGCCTCAAGGTCATTCTCCGTCCTTCACAGGATGAGAAGAACAGCATCATCTTCAACCTTTACAAGAAAGGTGGACTGTCAATGATTCCTACCGAGGACCTGAGCAGTTTCGACGACAATGTCTGGGGTCTTTTCCTGAACTGCAGCGGTATTTCCAAATTCCCTGAGACCACTGTAACCAAGATGCTTGCAGGCAAGAATGTTTCTGTAGCTCCTTATATCAATTCTCTGCGTCACGGTGTTTCCGGAAGCAGCACGACCAAGGATCTGGAGACGGCCCTGCAGCTCACCTACCTGTACTTCGCAGACCCACGTTTCGACCAGGCCGAGTTCGACCAGGCCATCAAGAAGCTTCAGAGCATCGTTCCCAACTATGTGAAACAGCCGAGCTACAAGTTCAGCAAGGAGCTCCAGAGCACTCTCTACGGCGAGAATCCTCGTAAGACTCTCATCACCGAGAAGACATTGGAAGAAGCCAGCCTCGCTACTATCGAGAAGGATTACAGGATGCTGTTCCATGATGCTGCCGGCGCTACCGCCATCTTCTGCGGTGACTTCGACATTGACACGGTTCTTCCTCTGATCCAGAAATATCTCGGTTCCATCAACAAGGGCAAGCGTCCTTTCGAATGTAAATATGAGAAGCCGGCGATTCTTTCCGGCAAGGCCACAAATGACTTCAAGACAGATATGCAGACACCGAAAGTGACTGTTATCGAGGTATTTGACGCGATTCTTCCGGAATACAGAGTACTGGATGACGTAGCTCTTTCTGCAGCCACTTACATTCTCGACATGAGATACACCAAGTCTCTCCGTGAGGACGAGGGCGGCACATACGGTGCATCCGCTCATGGTTCAATGACCAATGAGCCTAAGGCCGAGGCTCTTCTCCAGGTATATTTCGACACCAAGCCGGCTGCTGCGGACAAGCTCATAAGCCTCAGCCTCGAGGGACTCAACAATCTCGCTGAGGAAGGTCCTACCGCAGAGGAGTTCGACATGACGGTGAAGAATCTGAAGAAGAACATCCCTGAGTCCAAGCTCAACAACAGATACTGGCTCAGAGCCCTGAAGGAGTACGACCTGTTCGGATATGACTACGACAAGGAGTACGAGGAGGCTGTAAACAACCTCAAACCTTCTGACATTCAGAACATTCTGAAGACAATCCTCGCTTCCGGCACTGCCAAGACCGTGATTATGCGTCCTGACAAGGCTGCTGAAGCAGAATAGTGATACGGGGCGGCGCTGCTGCCGCCCATAATTGAAACCGCCGCGAAGTCAGTTGTCTGCTTCGCGGCGATTTTTATGTTGTACTGTCGATTACCGGAACGGTGTTCTTGTCAGAGCCGCTACTTCAGCTCACCTGCAAGACGCAGAAGATATTGGCCATAGTCATTCTTCGCCATCGGGGCTGCTACCTCCACGAGTTTCTCTCTGGTTATCCAGCCGTTATTATATGCGATGTCCTCGAGGCAGGCGATCTTCAGGCCCTGGCGTTTTTCTATCACCTCCACGAATGTGGACGCTTCCGAAAGAGACTCATGGGTGCCGGTATCAAGCCAGGCGAAACCACGCTGGAGAGTCTTGACATGGAGCTTTCCCCTGGACAGGAACTCCTGATTCACAGATGTTATCTCCAGCTCTCCCCTTGCTGAAGGGCGCACGTTCTTGGCCACTTCCACCACTTCATTCGGATAGAAATACAGGCCTACCACCGCATAATTGCTCTTGGGATTCTCCGGTTTTTCTTCGATGCTCAGGCACTTTCCTTCAGCGTCGAATTCAGCCACGCCGTAACGCTTGGGATCACTCACCAGATAGCCGAAAACGCAGGCCTCTGAGTGATTTTCGACCAATGCGACGGTATCCCTGAGCATTCCGGTAAAGCCGGAACCGTAGAAGATATTGTCTCCCAGCACCATGCACACATCGTCTTTTCCGATGAATTCCTCACCTATTATAAATGCCTGTGCCAGGCCGTCCGGCGAAGGCTGCTCGGCATATTCGAAATGGACTCCGAACTGGCTGCCGTCCTCCAAGAGGCGACGGAAGCCCGGCAGATCCTGGGGCGTGGATATGATGAGTATTTCCCTGATTCCGGCAAGCATGAGCACGGAAATAGGGTAATAAATCATAGGCTTGTCATATATCGGGATGAGCTGCTTGCTTATTCCCTTGGTTATAGGATACAGACGAGTACCGCTGCCACCTGCCAAAACAATCCCTTTCATCGAAAAATCATTTAAATTGTTACATATTGTTACAGATTCAGCGAATATAATTATTATATTTGTTTCTGACGCAATAAGAATTGAGAAAATGGATGTGATAAAGACGGAACTCGAGGGCGTTTATGTCATTGAGCCGAAAATTTTCAGGGACGGGCGCGGATATTTCTTCGAAAGTTTCTCGCAGAGAGAGTTCGACGAGAAAATCGGCCACGTGGAATTTGTACAGGACAATGAGTCATTGTCTTCTTATGGTGTAATGAGGGGGCTCCATTTCCAGAGACCGCCATATGCACAGAGCAAACTGGTACGCTGCGTGAAAGGTACGGTTCTGGATGTGGCAGTGGACATCAGGGAGGGTTCGCCTACCTATGGAAAGCACGTCGCCGTGGAACTTTCCGAGGAAAACCACAGGCAGCTCTTCATCCCGCACGGATTCGCACACGGATTTGCAGTGCTGAGCGAAAAGGCATTGTTCCAGTACAAATGCGACAACTTTTACCATCCTGAGGCGGACGGCGGCATAAGCATCCTGGACAGCAGCCTCGGAATCGACTGGAAAGTCCCGCAGGAGGTGGCAATATTGAGCGAAAAGGACACCAGGCATCCTCTCCTGAAAGACTTTGTCACACCGTTCAGAAAAGGAACAGAATTTTAAAAGATATGAAGCATTACAGCAGAGCGATTGTCATCACAGGCGGCGCAGGTTTCATCGGAAGCCACGTCGTCAGACTGTTTGTGAACAAATATCCTGATTATCACATCATCAACATTGATAAGCTCACCTATGCGGGAAACCTGGCGAATCTCGACGACATCAAGGACAGGCCGAACTACACGTTCCTCAAGGCGGACATCTGCGACTTCGAGACGATTCTCCAGACGCTCAGGCGCTACGATGTGGACGGCATCATCCATCTCGCCGCGGAATCGCACGTGGACCGCTCCATCAAGGACCCGTTCACCTTCGCGCGGACCAATGTAATGGGCACATTGTCAATGCTTCAGGCCGCCAAAATCTTCTGGGAGAGCCAGAAGGAGCCGTGGAAGATGAGCCGTGTCAATGCAGATGGAGACGAAGTGCGCACAGATTGCCGGTTCTACCATATTTCCACGGACGAGGTTTACGGCGCACTGGAACTCACTGACCCTCAGGGCATCGAGACTCCATTTTCCACCAAGGCGTCGTCCGCGCACCACCATGCTTATGGGCAGGAGTTCTTCACGGAAGAGACCAAATATCAGCCACACTCGCCATATTCTGCGTCCAAGGCATCGTCAGACCATTTTGTGAGGGCGTTCCACGACACCTACGGCATGCCGACGATTGTGACGAACTGCTCGAACAACTATGGTCCATACCAGTTCCCGGAAAAGCTTATTCCTCTGTTCATCAACAATATACGCCACCGCAAGCCGCTCCCTGTCTATGGCACCGGAGAGAATGTGCGTGACTGGCTGTATGTGGAAGACCACGCGAGGGCCATTGACCTTATCTTCCATAAGGGAAAGGTCGCCGATACCTATAATATAGGAGGGTTCAACGAGTGGAAGAACATTGACATCATCAAGGTCCTGATCTCGACTACGGACAGGCTGCTCGGCCGCGAGGAAGGTGCTGACAATGACTTGATTACCTTTGTGACCGACAGAAAGGGCCACGATATGCGCTATGCCATTGACTCAAGAAAACTCCAGAGGGAACTCGGATGGGAGTCTTCACTTCAGTTCGAGGAGGGCATAGAAAAGACCGTCAAGTGGTATCTTGAGCATCAGGACTGGCTGGACAATGTCACCAGCGGCGACTACCAGAAGTACTACGAAAAGATGTACGGGGTCTAGGCCAATGTGGATCTGTACCAGTCGAACAGCCTGCGTACCCCTTCGTCGATTTCCACTTTGTGATGCCAGCCGAGACTGTGGAGTTTGGAGACGTCAATGAGTTTGCGCGGGGTTCCGTCCGGCTTGGATTCGTCGAACACTATTTCACCTTCAAAGCCTACCGCATCCGCCACGAGTGAAGACAACTCACGGATAGTCAGTTCTTTACCTGTACCGACATTGATATGGCAATTCCTGATCTCGCCGAGAGACGGAATCGCTCCGCCGCGTCCTTCGCTGTTGTTGCGATTCACTGCTCCGTCGGTTTTCGCGCCGTAGAAGACTGAACTGTATTTGTCAATGCCGATGATGTCGCTGAAATCCACATTGAGCAGGACATGTACGCTGGCGTCAGCCATGTCTTCGCTCCAGAGGAACTCGCGAAGCGGCTTTCCCGTGCCCCAGAGCACTACTTTATTGTCGCTGATTCCGTAGAATGCCAATGCTTCCAATATCCTTTCGCGCGGGTTGGAGCCGTCCACATTGCCCTCGCCGATGATGGCGCGGAGCTTGTTGTCCGGATTTATCGGGCGGCGGTCCATATCCGTTTCGATGGCATGCCAATCGCGGGCGTGCAGCAGTTTTGCGAGGTAGATTTTCCTCATCATCGCCGGCATCACGTGGCTGTTCTCCAGATGGAAGTTGTCATTCGGCCCGTAAAGGTTGGTCGGCATGACGGCAATGTAATTCGTTCCATACTGGAGGTTGTAGCTCTCGCACATCTTCAGGCCTGCGATTTTCGCTATCGCATACTCCTCATTGGTATATTCAAGCGGTGAGGTCAGCAGGGCGTCCTCCTTCATCGGCTGAGGCGCATTTTTCGGATAGATGCAGGTGGAACCGAGGAAGAGCAGCTTCTTCACTCCGCAGCGGTAGGCATTGCTTATGACATTGCACTGCATCTTCATATTCTGCATTATGAAATCCGCACGGTACAATGAATTGGCCATGATTCCGCCCACGAATGCTGCCGCCAGCACCACCGCATCCGGTTTTTCTTCATCGAAGAAGCGTTCCACTGCATACTGGTCGGTCAGATCCAGTTCGCTGTGGGTCCGGCCAACAAGGTTCGTATAGCCGCGGCTCAGGAGATTGTTCCAGATCGCAGAGCCCACGAGGCCTCTGTGCCCCGCGACATATATTTTGCTGTTCCTGTCGAGCATTTCCAGTTGTTTTACGTATTTTACGTGCTTCTTTACGATGGTTTCCGCACCTCTATTTTACGATGCCTTTTTCGAGGTATTCCACGAGGTTAGTGCGGACTTTTTCACTGGCATTGTCCCCGGCGACCTTGGCCATGTCGGCATCTACCATTATCTTCACGAGTTCTTCAAATGATGTCTTTGCAGGGTTCCAGCCGAGTTCCGCCTTCGCTTTCGTAGGGTCTCCCCAGAGATTCACGACGTCGGTAGGACGGTAGAAATCCGGTGACACCTCGACTATGACTTTACCCGTTTTCTTGTCAATGCCTTTTTCGTCCGCGCCTTCGCCGACAAATTCGAGGTCAATGCCCACGTGCTTGAATGCCAGGTAGCAGAACTCCCTTACGCTGTGCTGCACGCCTGTCGCTATCACGAAATCCTCAGGCTTCTCATGCTGGAGGATGAGCCACATACATTCCACATAGTCCTTGGCATAGCCCCAGTCTCTCAGTGAGGACAGGTTGCCGAGATAGAGTTTCTCCTGTTTGCCCTGGGCAATGCGTGCCGCGGCAAGTGTAATCTTGCGAGTAACGAAGGTCTCGCCACGTCTTTCGGACTCATGATTGAACAGGATTCCCGAGCAGCAGAACATGCCATACGCCTCACGATATTCCTTCACTATCCAGAAGCCGTAGAGTTTGGCGACTGCATAAGGGGAATAAGGATGGAACGGAGTGTTCTCATTCTGAGGCACTTCCTCTACTTTTCCGTACAACTCGGATGTGGAGGCCTGATACATACGGCAGGTCTTCTCCAAACCGCATTGACGGATGGCTTCCAGTACGCGGAGGACTCCGGTAGCATCTACATTGGCCGTATATTCCGGCGAGTCGAAACTTACCTGGACGTGGCTCTGGGCCGCGAGATTGTATATTTCATCGGGACGCACACGTCCTACCACCTGAACCAGGCTCATCGAGTCGGTCATGTCGGCATAATGCAGATGAAAATGCGGGCGTCCTTCCAGGTGGGCGATCCTTTCGCGGAAATCCACTGACGAGCGACGTATCACGCCATGCACATCGTAGCCTTTTTCGAGAAGAAGTTCCGCAAGATAAGAGCCGTCCTGTCCTGCTATTCCCGTTATCAATGCTGTTTTCATAGTTTTCCTGTCATTGTTCAAAACTCAAATGTAATAATTATTCGCCATTATTCGCCGGAAAATGCCGGAAAATAAAATAAACTTGCGAAAGGTATTGATATAAAACAAAAAATGACTAAATTTGCAGTCCTTTTGCGCATTGTGCACTCAAGGAAGTATTAATTAACAAACAAAATTAAAAGTATGAAACAGTACGAGACCGTTTTCATTGCAACTCCCGTTTTATCTGAGGCTCAGATGAAGGAAGCGGTTGCCAAGTACGTCGACTACATCACCAAACATGGTGGCGAAGTTGTGTACGAAGAAGATTGGGGTCTGAAGCAGCTTGCTTACCCTATCCAGCACAAGACATCAGGATTCTATCACCTGATCGAATTCAAAGCTAACCCTGAGTTCATCGGAAAGCTTGAAACCCAGTATCACCGTGACGAGAGAATCATCAGATTCCTCACAGTCGCTCTCGACAGAGACGCAGTCGCTTATGCTGAGAAGAGAAGAGCCAACAAGCAGGCCAAGGCTGCTGCAAAGTCAGCTGAGGTTGCAGAATAATTTACGGAGGAAAGAATTATGGCACAGACAAACAATGCACAGCAGAATAACGAAATCCGTTATCTGAACCCTCCAACTGTAGAGGTTAGAAAGAAAAAATACTGCCGTTTCAAGAGAGCAGGTATCAAATATGTAGATTACAAGGATCCTGAGTTCCTTAAGAAATTCCTGAACGAGCAGGGAAAAATCCTTCCTCGCCGTATCACCGGAACTTCTCTCAAATTCCAGAGAAAAGTCGCTCAGGCTGTCAAGAGAGCACGCTCACTTGCGCTTCTCCCATACGTAACAGACCTTCTTAAATAATCAGGAGACAGTAATATGGAAATTATTTTGAAGAAAGAAGTGGCCAACCTCGGTCACGCAGACGAAATCGTTAAGGTAAAATCCGGATACGCTCTTAATTATCTTATCCCTCAGGGCTACGCTATTCTCGCTACTGAGTCTGCAAAGAAGCAGCACGCTGAGACGGTTCGCCAGAGAGCTCACAAAGAGGCCAAACTTATCGCAGACGCTGAGGCTCTTGCAGCCAAGGTTGCAGCAGTTGCAGTCAAGGTTGCTGTCAAGGTCAGCGAAAACGGCAAGATTTACGGTTCTGTAACTACCGCTCAGCTCGCAGACGCACTCGTTGCTGCTGGTGTTGAGGTTGACAAGAAAGACATCGTAATCCTTTCCAAGGACGTTAAGGTTCTCGGAACTTACGAGGCTGAAGTCAAGTGCTACAAGAATGTAAAAGGCACTTTCTCATTTGAAGTTGTAGCTGAATAATCATTCAGTTCGCGATAGATTTTAAAGACCGACCAGTTATGGCCGGTCTTTTTTTTGTGCATGGGATTTCCTCTTGGATTACTTGGATTGCTTGGATTACTTGGATTGCTTGGGTTACTTGGATTCGATTTTGGGAGTCAATCTTGGATTCCTTCGCTTCCTTCGCTTCCTTTGATTCCATCTGAGTTCCACCTGGGATTCCATCTTGGATTCCATCTCGGATCCCTTTGCTTCCGTCTGAGCTCCATCTGGGATTCCATCTCGGATTCCTTGGCTTCCAGCTGAGTTCCATCTTGGATTCCTTGGTTTCGATATAGGAGTTCCTACCCGCCACGGCAGCGGCAAGGTCTTTCTCAGCACCTCTGACACGCAGATCGTTCAGACATAAGAGACTCAATTCTGACGAATGCACTTTGCATGCCGGCAGCGGCAAGAGCCCGCTCAGCTCAGGGTGCTTCGCAATTCGCCGCGTGCCATGCCGCTGCTCGGCTTGCCAGCGCCACAACACGGCCTCAGCAAGCGCAACCTGTAAACCACTGGGTAACAGAAGTTTAGGCATTTTCAGAGTTGGTGTTTTCGCAACTCTGAAAATGCCTAAAGCGGTGATAATAAGCAGTTTACGCGTCGCACCCCGTGTGTCGTCCTGAAAAAAGTTTACCAAAAGAATAAACTTTTATGGAAGCGAAATGAAATCGGGAAATGTGGCATGATCAGAGAGAAAAACCGAACAACCTGAAATTGGCGCAACAGACGAAAGCATTGATTCACAACCAGTTAGTAGATAAAGCGAAAGCCAGGTTACCCACTTTTTCACATAACCTGCATTTGGTCGTTCATTATATCTCCTTGACACTCAAGAATATACACCAAATCACGTCATGCAGGTTGTTCGAAAAAAACATCCGCGCCCCCCTATCCAAATTACCCGCAACGTATGCTCTAGACAGCAGGCAACAGTGTAAAAGCATATAACCGTGTCAATGGCGCAGCAACAAGGTTGCCTCCGTGAGGACTTGCTTATCTCAATCCTCCGACGACCTCGAATCCTCCGCCGAGTCGAAGCCCCCACCCGGCATCTCTGCCTGACATTTCCATGGGCAAAAGTACGGAACAGCTAAAAACGCATCAATACGTAACTGCGGAGACGCTTACGCAGATCGTTCACCACTGGATTTCGGAGACGTAGGTCACGCCGAAATTGTCCGTAACGTGAACTTCTCCTGAACGGACATTGTCGGACGGCATCACCTCGAACATGTTGTGGCTCTTGAGCGGTGCGCAATACTTCCGTGTCGTAGTATTCTTGACCTCGGCGAAGATATCCACATAATCAGGGTCTTCCATTTCGGTCCGGCTCATGTCGGCCACCTTCTTGCCGTTCTCCCACCACTCGACATTGCTCCAGCCATCGCCGTAATTCCAGATGTTCGCAACGATCCTCGCCCCGTCGGTGCGGCGTGGCGGATAGACTTTCATCTGCCAATCGCCTTTTCTGCCGACAGATTTATAATACCAGCGGAAAGAATCGCCATCGACCTCCATTACCATATATCCCTGAGGCGTACCGTCATTGTTCAGGTACTTGTTCAATCTGAGCGCCCCGGTAGAACGTGACACCGTGATGCATGATATGTTGTCCAGGCCCAACTCCTTTCCGGCATAGTCATAATAGTAATTTTCGTGATTGTGACCAGCCCATGAATAAACCTTGGAATAACGGGATATAAGTTCCTTATAACTTGCATAATTCAGGTTGTGTGAAGAATGGCTCGAACGCTTCTTGAACATCTGCGAATGCGCACATACCACAAGAGGCGTATCATGAGACACGAAAGCCAAGTCGCCTTCCAGCCATTTCAACGCTTGTTCTTCCAAGCCGGAGCGGTAGGTATCCTTGGCGGAAGCCCTGCTGTAAACTATGTCATTGAGAACCACGTAATGGACCTTCCCGATATTGAACGAATAATTCTGAGGGCCCACATACGTTTCGAAATAAACGACACCCAGTTCAGAGTCATACATTGTGGTCTGGTCATAGTCATGGTTGCCCATCACATTGAATGTCGGACATTTCAGTCCTGCAGTGATATCCATATAATCGTCATAAGCAGTCATGAAATTATAAACCAGGTCGCCAAGTTCTATTGAATAACATTCGTGACCGCACTGCTGCCTGAACGCTTCTGCATCAGGAATTACGGAATTCTTGTAGGCCTCCGCCGAATTGTCGACGCCGAACGGCCTCATCTGAGGGTCGGCAATCATAAGCATCGTATATTTGTCCGAATGTGACTTGCGAGGCGTCAGCACAAAGTCCGCCATGACGGCCTTCTGATATCTTGCCACGCGCTTGTATCCGCAAGGCTTTCCGTCCACGGCATTGATTTCATATTCAGCAGGAAACGAGATTTGGACGAATCTGACCGCAGACAAGTCGCTCTTCATGGAATAATAACCATATCCGTCTGTCTGGACACTTAGGAGCCCATCGCTGACCACCACACCGGCGACAGCCTTTCCTGTCACATCCGTAACACGTCCGAACACATTGCTGCCGTCGGACATCGGTTCAGCCGCCTCCGCCCAATCGTCCGGGTATTGCCCTCCTGTCTGAACCTTGACACATGCACCGGAAATATTTCCGCACCTGCCGCCGTCAGATGTCACCTTTCCATAATTGGTGCAATCCTTAAGCATCACGACAGCCAGATCGGAACCTGATATCCATCCCGTAATGCCTCCCGTATGGATTGCATTGTCGCTGTTTTCATATTTGTTCGAACCGGAGCCGGCGGCGACATTGCCGTAATTCAGGCAATTACGGACATACGCGCCTTCTTTGGCATCGCGCTTGACAGTGACTGAGCCGGCGATACCTCCACAGGCAGAACGTCTGTCAGGACTGAATCCCCCAAAAGTAATATCTCCACGATTTACACAACCCCTTACATGAACCGGTCTGTTTATGGAACCCGCAATGCCGCCTACGCAGCCGGGAGAATCATTCGTGATGCGGACAATTCCATAATTCACGCAATCCCCTATCACGATGGCAGCGTGAGGCATTCCGCAGATACCGCCGACTACAGGCCAATGCGTGCCTGAAGATGAGACTTCTCCGAAATTGTCACATCCCATAATGTCGCCTTTCGTCATTCCGGCAACACCACCTACACGTATCTGAGGAATCATTGCATCATTCACAGGCTCTCCTTGCACAGTTACCGCCGTGACAATCCCCCTGTTGATACTGAATTTCACGGGGACCTTGAAACCATTGCCCACAATGCCACCCAGGTTGCATGCCGGAAAATCCCCCTCAAAGCGTATTTGTCCATAGTTTTCACACCAGGCGAAAACCGGGCACATGAAAGTCTTCAGGTATCCGCCACCGGCAATTCCTCCGATATGTGCGGATATTTCTCCCTTTTGGCTGACTGATGCGCTTCGGGAATCGATGTTTCCATAATTACGGCAGCGAAGAATGGATGCTTTGTTTATGCCGGCGACACCTCCGACATACACGTCTTTCTCCGTAAAGCCGGAACGATGGCTGATGTTGCCGTGATTCTCGCAGTTTTCCAGAATTCCTCCATTCTCATCTGCAATGAATCCGACATGATATTCGACAGTTCCATTGGGAACTTTCATTGAACAGGAAGCGTCAATCTTCAGATTTCTGACAATGCCGCCTTCCGCTATCTGTCCGAACAGTCCCCTCTGGGCTTTCCAATTCATAATGGAGAACCCGCATCCGTCGAATACCCCGCCAAACGTTTTCACACCGTCGAACTTCTTCACTTTCGACATGTCAATGTCTGCCGTAAGACAAATGACGCCGTCGGCATCTTTCCATTTGTCAATGTTTTGTCCGGAGTTGCTTGCGGCAGCAAACTCCAGAAGCTCCTTATAAGTCCCGATGCCTTCGGCATAAGCCACAACCGCCCAAAGGAGCAACAGGATGATAGATATTGTCTTCTTCATATGATTCACCATTACCATGACACTGACGTAGAATATTCATTGCCGAAACGGTCTGTTACCGTGACGGTTCCGGAATCGGATTCCGCAGAAGAATAGCATCTGAAGAGGTGAGGCACAGGATTGGCCACTTCACCGGATTTGTTGAAAAGCACGAAATCAGATGATGAACTTAACGCAGAACCAGCCGATTTATAAAAATCAAACACTTCCTTGTAGGCGGCATCATATTTCTTGGTCTTTTCAGAGACCTTGGTCATGACCACCTGGCCGCTCTTCGATGAAGTGAATTTCACCTCGCCCCATGCCTCATCATGCATGAAGACATTGGCATAAACATAGTTGTCGCCATAAGTCCCGCGCGGATAGGCGCGAAGCTGATAGGTTTCGTCCAATTTTCTTCCGTTGCGCATGGCGACGCCGTCCGAGGTCAAGGTATAGTCGCGCAGCGTATAGGGCGGAACCTCACCGACCGCCTTCGCGGTCTGATAGGCAATCGGCTTGAACTTCCATGTCAAGTTTTCGCCGTCCACGTCCGCCACGACATATCCCCTCGGGGTTCCGTCTTCACACAGCCACTCGTTCACCCACAATGAGCCGGTAACCCTGGACACGGTATGTGCCTCAATCCCCGGATATTTCGAAGACGGGCCATACACATAGTTGAACGCGGCATGCATGTGCCCGGCCCAGGCATATACCTTCTTGTATTTGGAAAGCAACAGGGCATAGTCTGCCCCGTGACGCGTAGCCGCGGACATGGACCTGTCACCGCCTGACGACAGCATGAACATCGGGGAATGCGAACAGATGATGACAGGTGTCGAATAATCCACGTATGAAAGGTCTTTCTGCAGCCATTTCCAGATATCGTCTGTAAGCCCCTGGTCATAATCCTTAAGCTGTCTCGACGAATTCAGCTGCATTATCAGATTGTCCACCACGACGATATGGAACTTTCCGGCATTGAAGGAATAATTCCTCGGGCCCAGATAGTTCTCGAAATAGGCCGCACCGGCTTCGTCATCGAAGGCAGACGGGTCATTGTCATGATTTCCGATGACACTGTACACGGCGCAATTCAGCCGTGCAAGCCCGTTGCAATAATCCGGATATAGAGACATGTTCTCATGTACGAGGTCGCCTAGCATTATTCCGAAGACCTGACGACTGCCCAAAGATGAAGTATATTCACTCATATCTTTCCACATGTCTTCATTGCAGTCAAGTGAATGATAGGCAAATTTGTCATAACCGGCAGTACGCGCACGCGGCTGCGGGTCTCCGGCAATGACCATCGAGAACTTGTCCGCATCGGATTTGATCTTGTTCAATGTAAACCTGAGCTGATATACTCCATTGATTTTCTGCGCATCGCCTTTGCCCAACCGCTTCCAGAACATAGATTGTCCCGACTCGACAGGAGCCTGATACCCGGAAGGCTGGACCATATAGACGAATTTGGCCTTGTTCAGGTCGCTTTCCAGTGAGAAACGACCATCCGCACCGGTTTTTGCAAATATATAACCATCAGACACGAGGACATCAGCCAATGGTTTCGCGCTGTCGTCATAAATTATTCCTGTCACGGTAATCTCTCCGGTTTCCTTCTCCGGAACATCCGGAGAAGAAGCTGACGGAGAACAAGACCAAGTTCCCGCAAGAAACAGGAGCATTAGAACTATCTTCTTCATATTCAATTGCTTACTTCCCATTCCAATATGCACAAGATGATATGGACGCATTGCTGTCACCGGCCACAAATGAGGAATAATTGGATTCTGTTACAGTGCTGCCCAGAACAGTTCCTCCAAACTTGCACCCGGTTATCTTCGAACCGGCGGCAGTGGAACCGGCGACACTTCCGTAAGTCTCACCAGGTTTTGTTGGCGTAAGACTCGTAATATCACCGAAGTACGCACAATTCTCACAACTTGAGCCTGTCCAAAGTATGCCCACGACTCCGCCTCCGCTATAAACCTCTGAACCTGCTGAGGAACCAGCAATATTGCACACTGCCGTGCAGCCGGAAACGGACGAGTTGTCAGCAATTCCTATGATACCGCCGACATAAGAGCGGGCACCGTTTGCCATCGTACCGGTATTGCGGCAGTCCGACACTTCGGCATTGCGAAGATATCCTGCGATACCGCCGGCCATACCCCTGTAGGACTTGACGGAAGCCGAATTGGTACATCCGGAAATCTTGATAGATGCCTTATAATCATTGTCATACGCATACGCTCCGATAATTCCTGCCGTGGATCCGCTTTGCATATTAGTTCCAGTCCACGGATTGTTGTTATAGTGCTCGTTGTCGATTTCACCGGTATTGTGGCAATCGGTGATTTCCGAATCGCCGCCCATTACGATACCGGCAATACCGCCCACATGCTGGGCACATCCGTTGGATTTGCCGCAATAATCCGGCTGGAGGATCTTGGTCTCACTCATGCATCTCCGGAACGAAACTCCGCCTGTAGAAACAAAACCTGACACACCGCCGATTCCTGCGAATTTATGGCTCATCGCATTCTTCTGATTTGCCAAGATGTTTACGATTCCGCCTACGGAAGCATCTTCCACCGTAAGGTGACCGCCAGAGACACTCTCTTTTTCAAACACTCCGACACCGCCGATCACGCCGCCCACACCGAGGGCAAAGCCGGCGAACTTGTTGTTTTTCAAGTTCATCGTAATGGTTCCATTCCATTCAGGATGCGAGATTGAGATATCATCAGCCAGGCCAGCATGTCCTATCATACCGCCGATATAGATGATGACATAATCAGCGGACGCTTCATAATTGGAAACGGTCAACGGTCCTGCGGAGCATTTCCCGTCTCCGGAAAAATCAAGCGCGGCACCACATGTCATTTCGCCATACAAACCGCCGAGAGAAAGCTGACGGGCACCTCTGGAATCAGTAGATGCTCCCGTAATATCACATTTTCCATTGGCAGTATTGACATTCTTGGAAACCTGAGCGCTCTCAAGATATCCGGCCACGCCGCCGATGCGCTGCAATTTCACGTCGGAAGCCGAAGCCAGGGCAGCATCGTTGGTACACCCTGCAATCTTTCCGCCTTCCATATTGTATCCTGTTATACCTCCCATGTTGATATAGCGGGAAACATCGTTCTGCGAATCCACGACACGCACGGCAGCCACAGAAACACGTCCGCTGTTCTTGGAAGACTGGACAGTTCCGGAATTGGCGGCAGCGACTCCTGCGAGTGAATGATTGTAAGAAACAGCCGCATCCGATACAGCACCGTTATTGGTACATCCGTCAACGGACCCTTCGTTCATGGCGACAATGCCTCCGACGTAAAATGTGCCCTGGGCCTTGGCCGTCTTACATTTGCCAGATGCTGTAACGCTACCGTTATTTTCTGATTTATAGACAGTTGTATTACCCTTCGTCACACCTACGAGACCGGAGACATAAGCCACAGTCGCCTCATTGAGCGAGGACGCTTCCATAAGGACTGAAGCATTGTTGGTACACTCGGAGACTTTGCAATCCGTAAGCTTTCCTGCCAGAGGGGCAGCCACGCATTCCGTCAAATATTCACCCCGGACATTGAATTCCGAAGACTCATCGATGATGATGTTGGACAATTGCGCGCCCTCGCAAGTTCCGAACAACGGCGAAGAAGACTTCATATTCAGGATCTTCCTGTAACGACCGTCGAAAACACCGGCAAAAGGCTTGTCAGCAGTTCCTATCGGAGTCCATTCTCCCGTCAATGCCGACATGTCAATGTTGTTCAGCAATATCGTCTTTCCGTCTTTCTGCCACTCGCTGACATCTCCGCCTTCGTTCACCGTCTTGGCGAACAATCTCAATCCGTCTGCAGTAGTGATGCCATGCACGGTATAGTAGTCCTGCTTGATGACAGGAAGGAACACATCCGAATCCTTGTCCGCAATATCGAAAGACACATTTGAATTGCGGATGGTCCTGGTATCACTGGGATTGTCCTCAAATATAAGATTGTACGTTATGGTATTGTCGGCATTGACTTCGGTCGTATAAGTTATCCATTCCGGCAGGACCACGCCATTGACACCGGAAGACGGGACCTTGACGGCGACAGCCGGACATTCCTTTGCAGGAAGCATGATGTCACCCGATTCATCATAGGTCAATTCATTTCCGAACTGGAACACGCTGAACTGGGAATCAGCCTCCTTGAAAGAAGACCTCTTGAATCCTATGGAACCGAAACGGGCTGCAGAGGTATTTTCGTTCCACCTTACTGAAACGCGCGTCTTGGTCACGCCGCCTTCCGATACAGGCGAACCTTCCTTGACAGCAGTAATCCAATCACTGTTGACAATGTCCCATTCGACTCCTTCCTTCACCGAGACTTCTACTTCTTCGGTTCCGGCAGAGCGTGCACCCACTGCAAACAACTTGTTTACAATGAACACATTGCCCGTCTGTGAAACCTGCATCGTATATCCTCTGAACTGACCGGAAACGAACGTAAGCGTAGCAGGCGCACGATCAGAATAGTCATCGTTTGCCAATATGTTCAATGTGAATCCGCCGTCTCCGCGATGCTGCTCATCAAACACCTTGCACCAGCTGGCGTCAGATTCGACATTCCACCAAATGTCCTGATTGTTCACCTTCACATCTACACGCACGCTACGGCTTGAAGAATTGAACGGAAGAGCTTTCACTTCCGCGCCGTCATAAGAGTAGCTGACTTCGATACTCTTCACCTCCGCGCCAGTGTCATCAGGCTGTTCTTCAGAACAACCGGCAATGAAAACCGACAACAGCAGCGGCAACAGTCTAATATATTGTTTCATAAATCTCATATTTTTCAATTATTTTCTACCACGCAACCTGGTATTGCGGCTTTCAGCGGTCGATGCCCACCAGACATCGGTACGCATGTTGTTGGTACCGCCAAGCCAGTTGTCCAGAGCCTCCTGATATGTAACAGGATTACGGCATTTCTCATCGGCAGGATATCTCAGGCGGGTCGGCAGGATGTAATTGTTGTCCGCAGCCTCACCATTGGTCTTGAGGACAGGATATCCTGTACGCCTGTAGTCACACCAGGACTCAATGCCTACCCAGAACATTGAAACCCACTTTTGTGTAAGAATCTTCTCCAGGGCATTGTCCGCTTCGATTTCATCGGACAGGATTCCTATGAATTTCGTCATGTCCTCGCTTCCGGCAGATTCCGTCGTATTCCATTCGAGGGCCGATTCTGTAACGGCTTCAAGGTAGATCTTCTTCACGACCGGATAACTGATATTCAGCCAACCTCTCTGACCGGCTTCCGCGAAAATGAACAGCAGCTCGGAATAATTCATAAGTGCATAACGGTCAGCATTCTTGAGATTTCCGATCTGGCCCGAATTGCCGTTCGGATATCTTCCGACCTTAGAGTTTCCGGCAGCAGAAACATTCTTCGCCAGAAAAGCATCCAGATTGCTCTTGAACAACTGCGTCGGAGCGCCAAGAGGTTTCGTGAAATAATAATAGTAACGAGGGTCTGCAAGTCCCTTCTTCGTGTTGTACATCTCTTTGACCAATGTCTCACAAGCGATTACGCTGTTCCAGTTTCCTGATGTGACAGCATAGAACGGCGTATAGAGTGCAGAGTTATTCTTGCTGAACCCTACTACGGCAGCATCTTTCCTGTCACGCATAAGAGGATAATCCCCACTGCCGGAATTGAAGCAATCATAAAGTTCCGCTATCTTGTTGACAATGCTGAAGTCAGGATGCTCAGTTCCGCTCATGTCCATCACACCACCGTCTTCCTCAACTTTCATTGCCGCACGCATAAGCAGGCGCAGATAGAGGGAATTGCCGAAACGACGCCATTTTTCCACATTGCCTTCATACATGTAATCACAAAGCGCACTGAAATCAGTCTGCGGAATCTCATCGGAATTCTTGAGTTCTTCCGCCTTCACGAATGCGGCATTGGCATCTTCCAGCAGGGCGAACATATCGGCATAGATGAGTTTCATGTCATCATATCTGGTCGTATAGTTCAGGGTGTCCTTCTGAAGAGCGATTTTGAGGGCATCGAAATAAGGGACATTGCCGTAGGCGTCCACGATATTGGACATCACCAATGTCTTGAGTATCAATGCAACGCCCTTCATCGCCGGGTTGTCTTCCTTCTCCGCCTGATGCAACATGTATTCCGCATTGCCGGCCTGAGGATAAAGTCCGAGCCAGATGGAGGCGTCCACGGACTCCGTAATGGAATAATTGTAATTCATCTGGGAAGTCACCTCGGTATTGTAATTGACGCTGTATTGCATGAGTTCCGACAGGAGGTCATATGACCTGGAGACCAGAGTATATTCCGTATTGTACAGGATAGGTTGGACAAAGGATTCCGCAGGGGCGTCGTAGAGCGCATACGGATTCTTGTTCATATCGTCGAATTTGGAGCAAGCTGTAAGAAGTATTGCAGCCGCTGCAACATATCTGAAAATTCTATTCATGTTCACAGTCAATTAGAATGTTATTTTCAGGCTTGCGCCATATTGCGAGCCCGATGGCATCTGAAGAATCTCAAAGCCCGGAATAATCGCGCTGCCTCTCATGGAGACGCCTTCCGGATCCCATCCCGGAAACTTGCTCCAGCAGACAAGGTTATTGCCATAGACAGCTATGGACAGTCCGCGGACCACCTTCGTCTTGGCGAGAAGTTTCTTCGGCAATGCGTATTCAATCCTTGCATCACGCAGTTTCAGGAACTGGGTACTTACGAAGTTTGCCTCCGCATTGGTATTGCTGTAAGCAGAATGATAGTATTCAGAGATATCATTGCGCGGTATCGCATAATCATTGATCTTATAGTTGCCGTCATCCAGGAGGACCACGCCTTCTGCAACCATTCCTCCTTCACGACCGGCAAGCGTACCGACACCTTTTCCTCTGTAATTCAGCATCCAATTCGTATAAGAGAACACATGTCCGCCATACTGGCCGTCGAAGCTTACGGAAGCCTTGAGATCTTTCCAGCGGAACGACAGATTGAATCCGCCTCTCCACTTAGGGCTGCAGTCACCGATGTACTGCAAGTCCTCATTTGTCTGTGGCTTGCCCTGCTTGTCGAGGACCACCATACCGGAGACATTCTGCATTGTACCGTCAGCATTGACCACATATGAGCCTTCAGGTGCACGCTTGTAACCTTTACCGTACATTGATGTAAGAGAACTGCCTTCATAAGCAGTCATAAGCGCATGCGAAGAGTATCTTGCGACAATCCATGAGTCGATGCCGTCACCAAGGGACAGGACCTTGTTCCTGTTGAGCGACCAGTTGAAACCGAGGTCCAGCTGCATTGAACTGGTTTTCCACAGAGTTCCATTGGCAGTAAGTTCCACACCCCAGTTCCGGATAGTACCGGCATTGGTATAAACGCTGGTCGCTCCGGTAGCATAGGATACCGGCATGTTGGCGATGAGGTTTTTCGAATTGCCGTCATAGTACGCCACATCCAGGCTCAGGCGGTTCTTGAACATCCTGATATCCGCGCCGACTTCCCATGAAGTGACGATTTCCGGTTTCAGGTGACCGTTTGACTTCGCCGTAGGAAGAGACACCCCACCAGGGAATTTGGTACTTGCAAGGTAATCCTCGATTCGGTACGCTGATGTATCATGTCCGACCTGTGCCCATGACGCCCTGATTTTCATCAAGTTGACCAAGCCGTTGGTGCGGCCGAAATCCAGCAGGTCATTAAGGGCAACGCTGGTGGACACGGACGGATAGAAATATGACCTGTTCTCTGAAGGCAACGTGCTGGACCAGTCATTACGTCCTGTCAAATCCAGGAAAATGGCATTTTTCCAGGAGAACTGCAGAAGGGCGTAGAGTGAATTCGTCTGGGTCTTATACCCGTAATTGTCCACTTTGATTTCGCCAAGCGAATTGGCAAGAGAGTACACGGCAGCCTGCTTGAGTTTATCCGCAGTCTGTGCCTGACGTCGATAATTCTGATTGATGATATTTCCGCCGAAGTTTCCGGTAAAATGGAAATCCGCGCCGAGTTCCCTGTCATATTTCAGGAGAAAATCTCCCGTAATCTGCACCGAAGAAATGTTCTGTTCCCGGTACCATCCGTCAGGATTGGCCTGGGTGGATGTCGCCTGCTGCTGCGTACGGAAGTCCAGGTTCATGTCGAGGCCGCCACGAAGCATGAGGGTAAGACCTTTGCAGAGGGTCATGTCGAACTTGGCATTTCCATACACCCTGTTGCGCAGCTGCGTGTTGACACACTCGTTCGCAACGAAGTAGGCATTGTTCTTTCCGCCCGAAAGGCTATTGTCCTGCTTGAGGTTTTCCATTCCCGGAAGCCAATAATTCTTCACCCACGACATATCCACGTTAGGAGCATAAGTCCAAAGGCTGTACATGACGGAGGTAGAACCATAACCGGAAGACGTAGGGATATTGTCACACTGCTGCCTCTTGTAAGTTATGGAAGTTTCGGCGGTCATCCAGATGGACAATTTGTTGCTTGTCCTGAGCGAAACATACTGTTTGCTGTAATCGGTATTGGGAACCATCATGTCTCCACGGGTATCGCTGAATGTCGCGCGGATAGAGTTCTTTCCGCTGATTTTTCCAGAAACCGACAGAGAATTGCTGACCACGTAAGCGGTCCTGAAATAATCCTTGAACCAGTCGCCGCGACTGACGAACGGAGTCGCAGTCCTCTGGAAATCACCATCTTCATTTTTGGCGCCTCCGATTGAAAGCCTGTCATCGTAATACTGATATTGCAATGAGCCGTCCATCCGCGGGCCCCAGGATTCCAGACTCACGGTACTGGTATAATCCGGTACAGGATGATAGCCCAATCCCTTGGCATTGTCACCGCTTCTGAGATAGTAGTAATAGTTGGAATTGGTACCCTGACCATATTCATACTGAAGTTCAGGCGATGTCGTCAATGTTTCGAACATCACATTCGTGCTGTATGAAACGCTGAGTTTCGCATCCTGGTTTCCTCCAGATTTGGTAGTGATGATGATCGCGCCATTGGCGGCATTCGAGCCATAGAGCGCTGTGGCGGCAGGTCCTTTCAACACCGTAATATTCTCAATATCATCAGGATTGACATCACTTGTTCCGTCACCATAGTCGATGGCAAAGGTGGACTCATCACTGCCTGAGGTAGATGATGTGGACGTATTGAACATAGGCACGCCGTCGATGACGAACAATGCCGAGTTGTTGGCCAGATCCACCGATGACTCGCCTCTCAATGTCACACGCATTGATCCGCCCGGGCCGGAGTTTGTCCTGTCAATGGCGAGACCTGCAACCTTGCCGGCCAGTCCTCCTACCCAGTTGGAAGATGTGGCGGCATTGGAAAAGTTCCCGCCGTCAACCTTGGTCGCAGCATATCCAAGCGATTTTTCATCCCTCTTCATACCGAACGCCGTAACGACCACAGATTCAAGTACCTGCGCATCGTCCATCATTCTCACGCTGATTTCCGACCTGCTGCCGACCTTGACAGTTTCGTCTTTGTAGCCCATTGAACTGAATCTCAATTCCTGTCCTGCGGCTACTTTGATGGAATAAGCACCGTCATTGTCAGTAATGACACCCGTAGTTGTTCCGACAATTAACACGCCGACTCCCGGAAGAGGTTTCCCTTCAGAATCTCTCACGACTCCAGACACAATGCGAGTTTCCCGGGTGCCGGCAGATTGTTCCGTCACCGTCTGCGATTTCGCCGCAATATTTGCATCGGCCGGCTTCAAACTTGTATCCGTCTTGATGGCAATTTTGTTTCCGAGCACCTCGAACGTGCATCCAGTTCCTGCCAATGCTTTTTCAAGCACTTCGCTTACGGGCTCGTTTTCGGCATTGACCGTCACCTTCCCCGCCTGTTCAAGTACTTGAACGCTGTAAAAAAAGGTATAACTGCATTTCTTTTCGACTTCCGCTACAAATTCCCGCAGCGGCATGTCCTTGACAGATATGCTAATGACCGGTTCCTGCCGAACTTCCGCAGCATTGACGGAAGAGGAAGCCCCGAGGCATACTGCCAACCCCACAGAAAACATTGCGACAAGCAATCTTTTCATAAAATTATTCATATTGTCGTGATTTATGGTTTTTCGGTAAACTCATGCTCACTATTGGAGCACACCATTCCAGAGATAGAAGTTTCCGCGTGTGCCGGTGGTGCTGCCGATGGCGCAGGTGCTGAGGTCGGTTTCGGTGACTGTAGTACCGTTGATGGTTCCGCCGAATCCGCAGGTTGTCGTCACGCCGGCTGAACTTGCAGCGTCGGCTTTGCCTATGATGCCGCCGAAGACTCTTTTACCTGTGATTGTTTGGGAATTCTCGATAATTGTCCCATAATAACGGCATCCGTCAACTGAAGACGAGACAGCTTCTCCGATAATTCCTCCAGCATCAGCACATGCACTTCCTCCATCTGCACTTGTAATGTTGGACTTTACATAACAAGATGATACTTTGCAGTTTGATACGACACCGGCAATTCCGCCACCAGGGGCTGAACGAGTGATATCTTCTGTCGAACTACAATTTGTGATAGTCGCGTTTGACAGATAACCTGCAATTCCGCCGGCAGCGCCGCGGTAAGCATAGACGGAACCGGTGTTATGACAATCATCTATTATTGCAGAATACTCGGTGTTGCCTGCTAATATCCAATACTGCCAACGATTCCACCAGTTACATTTCCGGAATAATTATTTGACCAACTGTTATTGTTGTAATGATTGTTCTGCTGGCGTCCGGAATTCGTGCAATGCTTTATTTCGACATTTTCACCATAAAGTCTGCCGGCAATTCCGCCGAAATGTACAGCGCAACCATTCGTCTTTGAAGTTTTGTCTGTCATCTTCACATAAACTGAACTTGAACAATCCGATATTTTTGCTCCTTTCGTAGCACCTCCAATAATTCCACCAAATCCCGAGAGTCTGTGCTGCATAGCTTTATTAGAAGGAGATTTAATAGTTATGACTCCTGAAGCCTTCATACCGGAGATGGTTATAGGAGCGCCATAAGCGCAGCCGATAATTCCTCCGAAGAAAGACTCCGCAGCTATATTCGCCGCAGCACTTATATCATAAGTAATGTTTGATTTGCAGGTAACATCACCGCCAATGGTAATATTCTTAGTCGTTTGACCAATGAGACTGCCGCAATATATGGTTGCCTGATTTGAGGATTCGGTAGCACCTATATTTATATTTCCGGTACATGGTTCACCACTAAAAGTAAGTGTTTGAGATGCAGTGACCCGCCCGAACACACCTCCGCAAAAGAGACTTTGAAGTGCTGCTTTTGTTGTGATGTTCCCCGAGGTCGTGTTGCCTGTGAACTTCACATTATATGTGCTCAATCTACCGGCAATTCCTCCAATTGTCTGTTGTTTCACATCTGATGCTGATGTTATGTCTCCAGAATTTGAGCATCCGGTGACTTCTAGAGACTGATCTTTATTTGCGTCAACAATGCTGAACAAACCTCCGAGATAAATGGATTGGCATGGATCTCCGTCTGCTCTGACGGTCGATGCCGTTATAGCTCCGGAATTACTGCATCCGGTAATTGTCCCGGCAGAAGCTCTTGCGCAGATGCCGCCTACATAGATATTCAGAGCAGTAGATGCCACGGAAATATTCCCAGTATTGGTACATTTCTCAAGTACGCCGTCCGAATTTGAGCAATAGCCAGTAAATCCTCCGATATATAGACTGGTCTTGGCCTTTGCGTCCGTGACATAAGTTGCATCAGACACAATGGTTACTGCACTTGTACAGTCGCTTATCGCCGCTGACCTGTTCCTTCCGATAAGTCCTCCTACATAAAGCGGTTTCTTGTTCGCTACGGCATTGCACTGCGAAACGGTTATGCTTGCTGCACTGGTGCAATTCTTTACAGTGCCCTCGGAACAATAACCGATAAGCGAACCGAATTCCAACTGCTTTTCACCACCGTACCATGGTGTGAAACTGCAAGTCTTGTCAATGTTGACATCCTTCACCAAAGCACCTGTTCCAATAGCCTGAATGAAAGGAACATCTGACTTAAGATTCATTATTCTCTTCCCGTTTCCGTTGAGAGTTCCGGCAAAATATTTGGCCGGTCCATTAGGGGACTGTTTCGCTCCGTCACGAAGTCCCAATGTGACAAATTTATCTGCGCTGCCTGACGAAAAATCCAAGTCAGCAGTGATGGTTGCAATCTGTGAATCAGGATATTTGCCTGCGTTGTAAGCCGTCGCGAAAGAGTTCCAGTCCTCCGGCGTGGCAATCTCCACACCTTTGTCTTCCGAATTAGGAACAAATTCCAATTCAGGCATGAGCATCAATTTCCCTGCTTCGAGTTCGCGGCTTCCCTTGATGCTCCTGACCATTGCCCGACCATTTTCATCCACGACTTTTACCTGGAACCCAGCAGAATACACGCCGGCAGGAAGAATTACATTGAACGCGTTTGCAGATTCTGCAGGAAGAGTCTTCTGAACTTCCATTCGTATCACATTGGCATCTTTCACTTCAGAAGAAAGCGTACCGTTCTGGAAATCCACTGAAAAATCACCACATACGGGTTCTCCTCCCAATGCAGTAACCTCGATGTATCGGATAAGGTTGGCCTCCGTTCCCATTTTCAGTCGGATTCCCAGTATTCCGCAAACCTGTTTCATCATGACAGATTCCGTGGTGGAATATCCTGCCATCGGCATTGAACCGGAAACTATATTGTCACCGGATGCAGCTTTTTGCTGTGAGGGCAGAGTGATGACCGCACCGCCATCCTTGACCATGGCGGCAGGATAAATTATTGAGTATGGAGCAGACAGTTCTTTTTCAAACACGAAACTTGCTGTCGGAACATTTTCTTCAATCGCGAGGGCTTGAGAAGCGACCCCATTGACAGAAATCTTGTCTCCCTTGCACCAAAGGACCGGACGCACTCCGTCCTGTGCATCGCCGAGAACAGTCTTGGTGGCTCCAGGCAATTCCAGTGTCAGTACAGTACGGCTATCATTCTGATATTCAAGCTCATTCGAGCAGGCAATTGCCCCCATCAGGCAAAATGCCGCCAATATTGTCTTTTTCATAGGCTTACTTGTTATCAAATTCTTCTTCCCAGATCCAGCTGTCGTCAATTCTGAATTCTTGAGTCTGGGAACTGCTGACGATATTACAGATATCCGCTTCAAGCGACAAGTCGATGCCGGTAATGACCGGTGCTTCATAACTCGGTTTTAGTGTTTTAACTTTTGGTTTCATATTCTAGTGATTTAGTTGTTGTCGTGATGATTTTTTGGATATGTAGTATTCTCCCTTGAATTCCGTGACGGAGAGTTCAACAGGAGAAGTCATTGAAATCAGCCTCAGAGCATCCTGCAGGGATTCACGGTCAAGACATCCGTCATAGACAATGTCCTCAATCGAGCTGTGCACATTGATTTTCACATTGTACTTGTGTGAAACCTGGTTGGCGACGTATTTAAGCGGCAGTGATGAGAAAGACAACTGTCCGCTGTCCCTCCACTTCGCAGAATTGGAGATATCGACCGTCTGCTTGGTAATCTGGTTCATGTTCCTGTCAATTCTCAACTCGTCACCAGGCCTCAGCATGATGACATCGTCATGAACCCGGGCTTCAAGACGTCCGGTATGCAGTGTCACGATAGAGAATCTGTCGTTCACATATGAGGAAACATTGAAGGATGTACCGCGTACGATATATTCATTGTCACGGCAGCATACGATGAACAGTTTCTCGGGATTCCTCGCGACATCGAAGAATGCTTCGCCGTCCAGGTCCACGCGACGTTCGGTTTCATTGAAATCATCCGAAAGCATCAATTTCGCTCCGGAATTGAGCATGACCTTCGTATTGTCCGGGAGAATCACGGTTTTCTTTTCACCGGCAGCTGCCGTGTAAATGAGCGATTCCTTACGGGCCGGGGCCGCAGTTTCCTGCATCTGCACGTGCTCAGCGACAATGTCCTGCTCCGGAATATCCTTCTTGTCAATGTTCATAATCAAGATTGAGACACTGACGATGGCCGCTACTGCAGCGGCAAATGCACCGGCATATTTTGTCCACGTTCTCCTGAAAGATTTTCTGGTGCTATCCTTGCCAGAGAATTTGTCTTTCGCGAGGCGATTCCAGAATTCGACCGCATCGGAGGTCGTTGTCCGGTTTTTCTCCATGACACGTACTTCATTGCGGAACAATTCCGCATTGTCCCCTGACATTTTTATCCATTTTGCAAGTCTCACGGCTTCTTCATCCGACAAAGTTCCGCTGACATATTTGCTTACCAGTATTTTAATATATTCATTCATCTTATTCATTGGCCGGCCTCAGTTTTCCGGGTTCATCATAATAGACACGACATTTGAAAATCCCGAACCTGTTTTTTCAATTTTTTTTATATTTGCCGACAAATTTGAACTATGGACACGCGGTTATTTACATATTCAGAAGATGAAGTGAGGGATCTCGTTCTCAAGATCCACCCGCGTATAGTGCCGTATATCAACAGTTTACTAGTCAGAGGCGGGCAAAAATGCTCTACATCGAACAACGCCGAAGACATTTTTTATGATGTCCTTTGCGCATTTCTCGACAAGCGGATTGAAATCAGTTCAGACAATGTTCCGGCATATCTTTTCAAGGCAGTAAGAAACAAATGTTACAATATCATCAGCCGGAACAAGGAAGAAAATTCGGCAATCCGATTTGATGAACTGCCATTGACGGCAAGGGAAATAATCGCAGCTGCTGATTTCGAAGATGAGAGCGATATCCCCGGAGAAAAAGTTAAGCAGCTGCCTGACATTACGGACGTTCTGGATTTTTCGAATTTCCTGCCGGAGCGTACGAGGGACATCTTCTACATGAGCCGCATTGAGGGCATGACGCACAGCGAGATAGCCGAGATTCTCGGAATCTCCACCAGAGCCGTGGAAAAGCACCTTCAGAATTCAGTCCAAGAGTACCGCAGCCATTTCGGCATCTCCGACAGCCACCATAAACCGTCATAAACGAAAAAAGTCCAGATACCTGTGAAGATATCTGGACTTAGTTGTTATAGGGTCGGCTGATTATTCAGCTTTGCCGTCAGAGCCGAGAACGTCTTTGATCTTGTGCTCGTAGAGTTTCTTCATCTCGTCACGTGCAGGACCAAGATATTTACGTGGGTCGAACTCGCCCGGTTTCTCAACGAATACCTTGCGGATGGCAGCGGTCATTGCAAGACGTGAGTCTGAGTCGATATTGATCTTGCAGACAGCTGACTTGGCAGCCTCGCGGAGCTGCTCCTCAGGAATACCTACTGCATCTGGAAGTTTTCCGCCATGAGTATTGATGATATCTACATACTCCTGTGGTACTGAAGATGATCCGTGGAGAACAATAGGGAATCCAGGGAGCTTCTTCTCGATCTCGTGGAGAACGTCGAATGCAAGCGGCGGTGGAACGAGACGACCTGTCTTAGGGTCACGTGTGCACTGCTCTGGTTTGAACTTGTATGCACCGTGTGAAGTACCAATGGAGATGGCGAGTGAATCGCAACCTGTACGGGTAGCGAAGTCGATAACCTCCTCAGGCTTTGTATAGTGAGATTCCTCAGCAGCAACCTCATCCTCAACACCTGCGAGAACACCGAGCTCAGCCTCTACGGTAACATCATATTTGTGAGCATACTCTACGACCTTCTTTGTAAGAGCGATGTTGTCCTCGTATGGAAGAGCAGAACCGTCGATCATAACTGAAGAGAAGCCCATATCCACGCAGCTCTTGCAGAGTTCAAAAGAATCGCCGTGGTCGAGGTGAAGAACGATCTGAGGATGTTCCCAACCGAGTTCCTTGGCATACTGCACAGCACCTTCTGCCATGTAACGGAGAAGAGTCTGGTTCGCATAGTTGCGGGCACCCTTAGAAACCTGAAGAATGACTGGTGACTTCAACTCTGCTGAAGCCTGGATAATAGCCTGGAGCTGCTCCATATTGTTGAAGTTGAAAGCAGGAATAGCATATCCGCCTTTTACAGCCTTTGCAAACATTTCTCTTGTGTTTACAAGGCCTAATTCTTTATAAGAAACCATATTCTATAAAAATTAGAAATTATTTCAATGAACATTACGTAAGCCATAAACGCTTACTGAATCCGCAGGTCTTTCTGCAATAATTCTGCCACCTCGCTACTTTACCGACAAAATGTCATATAATTTCTCCGCACGGTTCAGCAAAACTCCACAAAATTAGTCAATTTCATCAAAATTAAAGAATTCCTCCTGAACTTTTTCAGTATAATCCACTGCCCTCCTATAGAGTCCAAAACGTTTAAGCAAGAACTTATGGCTCTCAGTATCAGGATAATAGACCTTGGAATTCTTATGTATCATTGACCTTTGCGCTGTCCTGAAATCAGGATAGACTCCGGCAGCGGCAGCAGCAAAAATGGCAGCCCCGAGCGCTCCCGACTGCTTGCACGAACAGATTTCTATTTCCTTGTTGAGCACATCAGCCACCATCTGCACGGCCAAAGGCGATTTCTGGGCAATGCCGCCGGTAGCAATCACCTTGTCGATCTTCAGCCCGGCACTTTCCACGCCATCCATTATCACTTTGGAAGCAAACGAAGTCGCCTCGACAAGTGAACGGAATATCGCCCCCGCATCCGTGGACAGCTTCAGTCCCATCAGCGAGCCCCACAGACGCATATTCGAAGCCGGCGCCCTGCGGCCGTTAAGGAAGTCCGTCGCGAAAGGATTGTGGATGTTCGGACTTACCCGCTCCGCAGACCGGTTCAGCTCCAGCATCATCTTATCGTCAATGTAGTCCGCAATCGCTGCCACATTTTCCTTCGGTAGCACGTCGCAGTCCGCGAGAATATTGTTTACCGGAGTCATTATCAGGCGCTTGAGCCAAGCGTAAACATCCCCGTAAGCGCTGAGTCCCGTCTCGATGCCTATCATCTTGGGAGTGATCAGCCCGTCCACCTGTCCCATGACACCGTCAATCACATTGTCCAGAGTCTCCGGCCTGAAAACAGTGGTATAGGCAGCCGAAGTGCCGAAGCTCATCACGAGCACGCCTTCTTCCACGCCTGAGCCGAACGAGCCGGAGAACGAGTCGATATTGCCGGCACCGATTACGATTCCGTGAGGAACGCCCAATCTGTCGGCCCACTCGTCAGTGATATTGCCCACCGGCACATCAGGAGTCCTGTCATTGTCAGACAGACTCTTCCTGAGTTTCACGAGCACCGGATCTATCTTTTCGAAGAATTCCACCGGAGGATAACCGCCCCACTTCTCGCACCAGAACGATTTTTCGCCCACACAGCTGTGGCTGATACAGAAATTGTCAATGTTGTGGCATCCGGTCAGAAGCGCCGGAATCCAGTCACACAGTTCAATCGCCGTAAAATACGCCTCACGCACCTGCGGAGAAGTCCTCAGCACATGCAGGGCCTTGGACCAATATGCCTCAGGAGAGTAGGCAAAGCCTGACAACATGGTGTAGTCAGGGACATTGGCATGACAGGCAGCCTCGATCCGGGCAGCCTCATCGGTCCCCGTATGGTCCTTCCACAGGATGAACATCGCATCCGGATTTTCGCTGAATTCCGGCTTCAGGGAGAGCGGAACGAGGTTCTCATCCACGAAACACGGTGTGCTTCCGGTAGTATCCACTGACAATGCCACGATATTCCGTGCTTGCTGCGGATGTGCGGAAGTGACCGAGCCCACTGCCGACTCTATCGCGTCAATGTAATCCTGCGGATGGTGTCTGAACTGTGATTTCAACGGGTCGCAGAAGAGTCCCTGCTTCCATCTCTTGTAGAAACTGACGCTTTCTCCGACTATCGAGCCGTCCGCGCAGTTCACAATGACCGCTCTTGCCGAATCTGAGCCGAAGTCAATGCCGATGACGTATTTGTCTGAATTCATAAATTTTCGTGTCCGATGAATGGTTAACTACTTTTTCAGCTGGTTTGTCCGGTAAAGTTACCAACTTACGGGCAGTTAAGCAAAAAATGCTTACTTTTGCGTCAGAATCCAACAATTATCAGAATGAGCAATAAAGTAATCATATTTTCAGCCCCGTCAGGTTCCGGAAAAAGCACCATTGTGAGCCACATTCTCAAGTTGCATCCCGAGATGGAGTTCTCTGTATCGGCGACTTCCCGCGCGCCACGCGGACAGGAGCGCAACGGCATTGAATATCACTTCTTTACGGCAGACGAGTTCCGCAAGATGATAGCGGAAGACAAGTTCGTGGAGTACGAGGAGGTCTATGCAGGTTCGTTCTACGGCACGCTCAAGTCGGAGGTCCAGAGAATCTGGGACAAGGGCCATGTCATCATTTTCGACGTGGATGTGAAGGGCGGCGTGAACCTGAAGAAATACTTCGGAGACAAGGCATTGTCAGTATTCATCCAGGCCCCGTCAGTGGAAGAGCTGCGGAAGAGGCTCGTCGCCAGAGGCACCGACAGCGCCGAAGCCATCGCAAAGCGCGTCGCAAAGGCCTCAGAGGAAATGACTTACGCTGACAAGTTCGACTATATTCTTGTCAATGATGATTTGCAGAAAGCTTATGCCGAAGCTGAAAAAGTGGTTAACGACTTCCTACAATAATTTTTGATCATGCGCATTGCCGTTTACGCCGGTTCTTTCAATCCGCTCCATATCGGACATCAGGCCATAATGGAATACCTTACCGTAAAGAAGGAATTCGATTGGGTCTATCTGGTGGTATCGCCCAAAAATCCGCTTAAGGACTCGATTGATGCAAGTTCCGGACAGGACCGGTACAATGCCGCTGTCCAGGCTGTCCGCCGCCATCCTGAACTGAACGTGTGGGTGGATGACATTGAACTGAAAATGGAGCCTCCGCACTACACGATCCGCACATTGGATGCGCTCAAGCGCCGTGAGCCGGAGAATGACTTCACATTGGTCATAGGCGCGGACAACCTCTCTTCCATACACAAATGGCGTGACTTTCCCCGTATCCTGTCCGAATACGGTGTGGCGGTGTATCCACGTAAAGGCTACGACATCAAGGCATTGAGGGCAGCGCTCATGAACGAGTGCAAGCACTTCCCCGCTTTCTACGTCCTGGACGAGTCGCTTTCCGGAGCGGAACGGTTCAGTCTGGAAGATGCCGACCGGCAGATCTATCACATCCAGCTTCTCGATGCGCCGATCGTAGATATCTCCTCCACCGAAATCCGCGAGGCCCAGAGCCGTGGCGAAGACATGAGCGAGTACCTCATGTGATGCCTGGCATTTACGGATGAATCGCGCTACAAGAATAAAGTCCCGTGTGCAGAATGAACGGATCTGCTTATTACTGATATTGGTTGACCCGGAACCCACAGTTTGTCCGTAAAAAGGCAGGGATTCACGGACAAGTTACTCAAATCAACAACTTGTCCGGAAGAAGGCGGGGTTTTACGGACGAATCACGCAACCGGGGGTCAAGCGACCGAGGGCCAACCAGAATCAGGATAATGCACAAGAATAAAGTCCCGTGTGCAGAATGAACGGATCAGCTTATTACTGATATCGGTTGACCCGGAATCTACAGTTTGTCCGTAAAAAGGCAGGGTTTCACGGACAAGTTACTCAAAACCAACAAGTTGTCCGGTAGAAGGCGGGGTTTTACGGACGAATCGCGCAACCGTGGGGGGGGCAAGCGACCGGGTGGGGGGGGGCAACCAGGATCATGATAATGCACAAGAATAAAGTCCCGTGTGCAGAATGAACGGATCTGCACACGGGACGAGGTATATGGTCGGAAACCTCAGATTCAGCCGGAGTTTCGGAGAAGACAGCGGTGTCTATCTGACCTGAAAAAGTGACGTCACGGGTATCGCCCATGACGTCTGGGGGAACCGGAATTATTTCCAAGGGTTGACTGACGGGTCGATGGAGATCTCGATCTGTTCCTGGTCAGGGGAAGTGTTCAGCGTTATGGTTACGGTGTGGACGTAGCCGGCGCGGAAACTCAGGGAGTAGTCGAGAAGGTAGGCAATGCCGCCCATGGTCAGCTCGATGAGCGGAGTGCTCCTTTCCAGGTTCTGCGGAACCAGGATGGCCTCGAACTGCTCATTGCTGAGTTTCTTCATCGTGATGGTGTTCTTCGCTCCGAAAGCGTTCTTTTCCACTGAACCGGTAATGAAGTTCGCAGTGCACTCCACATTGGTATTGTAGATATGCGCAACCACGTCGTCAGGAATCTTGCCCTCGAACTTAGGCCCCTTCTCAAGCTTCACCACAAGCTTGGACATAATGTGCTGGAACTGAAGACTTACGGCGCCCGCTGAACGGGAAACGTTCTGCGTATAGGCATACAGCAGGTCGGAAGCCTCGTAGCCGTCTCCGGACTGGTCAGTCGCCACCGAGAACGGATAGCTCTCGATGGAGGTCACATTCTGATACGGGTAGATGCCGTAGAAATCGCATGGAAGTTCGCTCCAGAACAGCTTTCTCTCTGGAATCCAGGACGAGCCGCTGCAGGTAATCTTCTCATTGTTCAGATAATTTCCGCCGACCTGAAGAGGCATCTGGGTGCCGTCTGCGGCATATTCCACTGCATAGAGCGAAATCGCGTCACCGTTCTCGAAAGAGGAAGCGGTCGCTTTCGTGGCAGGATAAGAGATGTCGAACCGGAGTTCATCGGCATTGACCTCGGCCGGCTCGGACTTGGAGCAGGAAATCAATGCAGCTGCTGCAATTATAAGGTATATTGATTTTTTCATTGTGCTGATAATTTTTATGTTATTCAAGTTTCGCAAGAGCGAAACACCGATTTTAGAGCCCGCCAGGGCGATGGCAAGGAGGGTGACCAAAAAGTCTTTTGTTCCCCCTCCTCCGGACTTCCCCCCGAGGGGAGGGATTTAGGGTGAGGGTAACGTACACAAAAAGTGCGTCGGGCTTACCGCCTTCGAGCTAGAGACCAGGCTCAAGTTTACACTAGCGTTCAGCAAGTCTGACAACTTGCGAAACTTGATTTACTTGACATTAGGATGCTCACCCATGTAGATAGGGCCGTCGCCGTTCGCGCGGAACATGTTCGGATTCACGCCGAAAGTCCAGTCGAAGTCTCTTGCCAATGACTTTGTGCCGACCTCGAAGGAGTCTTTGGCCACGAAATCGTCGAAGTCAAATGCCTCGCCAGCGTACGCCTTGATCCGCTCGACAATGGCCTGACGACTGATGGCAGAGTAGTATGGGATATTGTTGTTCATACAACTTGTTGCCTCTGAACGATATACGCCGCGTGTGTGCATATAGCCGCCCTCATACATGTCCACCTTATCGGAGTAGTTCTTGTGATAGATGAGATGTGCCCAAGGAACCTGCTTGGCATCGGCTGTCATGGAGAGGTTCTTAATCCAACCTTTGGCCTTATAAATGCCATATGAAGTATTCATATCATCATCACCCAGCGGATGCTCGCATCCGTCGTCACATAGACACGTCTGGATAAATGCATTATGGTAGATATATTCGTCACCGAGCTTGCCAAAACCGTGTCCGCCGGCCTCATGCTGGATGATACCACGGAAGTCATAAGGATAGGCATCAGTGCTTACAGGACAGCAGGCAATAGCGGAACCGTCTCCATACATCATGGTCACTCCCTCATAAGTGGAAGTGTTCATGAGCATTATCACGAGAGACTTGCTGAGGTCCATCGACGCATCAGCACGTTTCGCCCATGTGAAACATTTGTCAGCAGCTGGAGCCTTTATGCGGTTCTGCGTGAAATAGCTGCCGAACTTGGTGTCAATCACAGTGTTGACCGTACCGATACCGCTGTCGTCCGACTTGGAAACGACAGCATAGACATTGAAATAATCCTTGTATGTAGAATACGGTTCAATGCCGAAGAAATGTTTGAAGCCGTCCTCGGCATTCTGCTTGAATGTGCCTTTGGCTATATCCTTGGCACCATAACCGTCGCCAATAAAGACAATGTCAATGCCAGCGCCCTTGGTCGCCGTGTTCAATGTCATGACTTCGCCATCGGAATAGTCTGCATCATACTGCTCCACATCCAATGTACAACGATAGTCTTTCTCGTCAAGTTTGAAGACAATCTCGCCACTCCTGCCTGCATATTTCTTGTATGTAGGTCTGGTGAAAGTGCCTTCATTTACTTCAAATTGATCAGTCGTGCGGGCCATTTCATTCACAGAGACTGTAATATCAGCCTTGCCTGTGCCTGATGCAGGGGTAACAGTCACCCAGTCAGGCTTGCTTTCTATGCTCCAGTTAAATTTCGCAGGAGCACGCAAAATCAATGTCCTCGATTCAGCAGCGTTAAGCGTGCGTACTCTGTCGCGGCTTACTGAAAAATCATAATGTGCTGCGATTCTGCGGAAGTCAGACCAGCCGGATTCTGTCTTGTAACGCGTCACGGACTGCGCAGGTACTTCTACTGTGAAATTATCTTTGGCTACGCCATCGAAAGCGCCTTGCATTACAGCTGGGGGATCCATAGCATAACAAATAATACTTGAAATATTAGAACAACCATCAAATGCATCTTGACTAATTGTTTGCATACTAGAGGGAAATTCCAATGACGTCAAATGATTACAACCCTCAAACGCTTTAGTGCCTATGTATATTAACCCATCAGATATGCTCAATTTTTTTAATCTAACTTGTCTGCTAAAAGCATAAGAACCAATCCTTCTAATGGATTTTGGGAGCACTATAGCATTCAATCTTCCGCTGCTTATAATGTTGTTACTCATGAAATAATCCGGTATCTCAATAGTCCCTTCTGGAATTATTAAATCACCCGAAAAATAACAGTCAGAGAATGATGTAGCCTCAAATTCTATTGCATTATTCAAATTAATCTCGCCCGTAAAGCCACATCCCTGGAAAGCATTATGAGGTACTTTCTTTAATTTATCCGGAAGTCTTAAATTTCCCACAAAATTACCTGCTAACTGAAAGGCATTACCACCTATGTATTCTAGGCCGTTTGGTAAATGCAGTTCACCAGTAAAGGAGCATTCATTAAAAGCACCATAGTCTATATATGTCAATGACTCCGGCAGTGTCAATGTCCCGACCAAAGAAGAACAACCACGAAAAGCTTCCCAACCGATTTTATCAAGTATTGGCGAAAAAGCGACACTGCCAATCAATGTTCCACTGAATGCGTACTGACCAATTTCAATAACATCATCAGGTATTATCAATGCACCTGACAAGCTTGTCTTATAGAACGCACGTAATCCAATGTAAATAATTTTTTCAGGAAACGAGAAATGCGACAGAGTTTTCTTATTCTTAAAGGCTTCATAAGGAATAATATCATCCTGAGTTTTTCCACTACCATCATACTTCGCATTCACCACCTTAGCCTCCTTAAGGTTAATCGCCTCCAGGATAGCCATTGAATCACGCATAAAGTAGAAATCTGCTGTAGTAATCTGACCGGATACTTTCAGATTCCTGATTTTGTCCGGATTCTTCTTGAAGCTGCGAATCACTTTGCCAAGCGTCCCGGCCTCGGTAAGGTTCACCACGAAATACTGACGGGCCTCTCCGCCATGAGTGTTCTTGTCCTCTGTCCAGTCGGCAATCTTGATGTCGCCGAGGGTGAGTTCGTACTCGCCTGCCGGAGTTTTCTTCTTGATGTTGATGGTGACGTCAGTCTGCTTGCCGGCAGCGTAAGTCACTGAAGCAGTGCTGTTTCTGAAGCCGTATGATACGCCGCCGATGGTAATCGCAAACAGCTTCTCGCCGGCTTCGACGGTCTGCGGAACTACTACTGCCCTGAATGAGCCGCTGCTCTGCGGACACATCACGATACCGTCCTGCTGGGCATTACCCAAAGCGGAAACCTCGCCAGTCGCGAAATTGATCTTGGCCTTGCGTGTGGTATTGGTCAGGATGATTCCTTTCTCGAGGGATGCGAATTCGCCTTCAGCGAAGCCTTCCTTTTCCACGAGGATGACATTGACAGCGGCCATCTTGTGCGACAGCTGGACTGCGACCTTGTTCTCGGAAGGGGTGATATTGACCGCTTTGCCCCAGAGGAAGTCGGAGGCCTCATATCCGGAGAGGGATGATGCGGTAGCGGCTGAGCTCTGGTCTTTCTGCACTTCGAAGTTTGCGGCATTGACCTCGGTCACAGATGACTGGTGCGGATAATAGAGGTAGAGGTCAACATTGGTATTGACGTCCTTGTAATAGACTTTCCTCGTCGGGGTCCACTTGTTGGCGGCCTCGTCGAAGACGTATTTGATGTTGTCGGCCTGGTTTCCGTTGTCGGCAAGTGTGCCTGCGACGGTGTTTTCCTCGCTGTAGTTCACGGCGAAGAGGCCAAGCGCGTCTTTGTCCACGAAGCCAGCAGCATTGACCTTGGTCTGAATCTGGTTGATGGAACCGTCGATGTTCAGCGGTATGAGGTTAGGGTCTTCAGGGACGACAGCAGGCACGGGTTCTTTGGCGCATCCTGCCAGCACAATGGCTGTCCCCAAAAGGAATAAGCATCTGTAATTCATATCAGATATATTATTAGTTGTTTTTTAAGTTTCTGCAGTTTTGATGATTAAAGCTACACTGCGTCGCCGCTGAGAGAATCGCCTGTTCCCCAGTCGTTTACGCTTGGCTTCAGGCCGCCCTCGCTTGCGAAGGAGTTGGAGAGATTGATGGGGATGACATTGATTTTGGGGCATTGATATGCCTGTCTTTCATTGGTCTTGTTCATCAGTACATGATCTTATGCGCCAATGTCTCCCGGAATTGGCGGATACTATACTATAGGCGTGGGAGGCTTACCAATGTTCACGATGCGACACTTACCTGCCGTTTCTTCTGTCCGACAAGGAAGTGTCTGAGCGAAAACGTCAGCAACGTCTTGTAAAAACGTTGCAAATTTATAGTTTTTTACCCCCCCCCGTCAAGTTCATATTTGGTTCATTTTCAATCAAATTTGCATAATCCTGCTCCGGACTGCCTGTAACGCGGAAAATTTTGGAAAGTTTTTTCGGCCGGAAAATCTGTTCGTTGCGAAAATTTCTAAATTTTGTATTATAGATATGAAAATATATCCTAACTTTGTAAGGAAAAAAGGGAGGCAGCTATGCGGATCAAGAAGATATGGTTCGAGGGAAGCAGAATATATGCTCAGTTCGATGACGGGAGGACATTGTGGCAGTCACTCCTTTACTATCGTAATCTGTTGAATGCGGAAAACAGAGACGATTATGTAATCGAGGATGACGGCGTACATTGGTATTCGCTCAACGAGGACATCTCAAACGAAAGCTTCGAATATGACAATCCTGAACCGGAAGGCATATCCAGGATTCTGCTTTCGCATCCGGAATTGAACTTGTCCGCAGTAGCAAGAAGACTCGGCATACAGCAAAGTCTTTTGGCCGCATATTCCAGCGGAATGAAGCGTCCGTCAGAATCGCGGGAGTTAATGATTGTCAATGAGATCCGCAAAATCGGAAATGAACTGCTCGCTATAGGCACTGACCATGATTCCTACGGCAAGTCGTGTTCCGGATGTTTGGCAGAGTCACGCGAAGAGAATTGCCACAGTCATACCAGAGCTATTGTGGACGGCTACGACTCGTACTGGAATTACGGAATACTCCGCGACGGGAATGTGAGAGATGATTATAAAAACCAGAGCAGTGTCCAGACTGATGACGGACTGGACGAACATAAAAACCGGAGATCTGTCAAGTCACTGATAAAGGATGGGCTTATCCGCAATAATATGTCCCAGAAGGCGTTGGCAGAAAAAATGTCGGTTTCCCCATCCCGAATCAATGCCTATGTTACCGGACGGGCTATGCCCACATTGAAGATGGCGGCGAAGTTGTGCAAGATACTCGAGATTGCACCGGAGTCGATGCTACAGTGCCAAGATTGACGGACACGTGCTCATAGCAACGAGTTAAACGACCTCTAAAAGTACAACCACATCTGCATTCAACAATAAATAACAACACGTTTAAGGTCACAATTTGTGATCTCAAAAATGAAGATAGAAATATGGCTGATATAACAGAAAAGACTGAGAACTGCGAACTAGTCGCAAATTGCGACCGGTTGGTTGCCGTGGATAATATCGAACCGCTAATAAAAGTAATTAGAGGACAGCAAGTTATGCTTGATAAAGACTTGGCAACGCTATATGGTGTAGAGACAAGAACTTTGAATCAGGCGGTCAAACGTAACATTCAAAGGTTTCCTGCTGACTTTAGGTTTCAGTTGACCATGGAGGAATGTTCAAAATCACAGATTGTGACTTTGAACGCAGGACGAGGGCAAAACATCAAGAAATTACCTTATGCTTTTACAGAACAAGGTGTGGCAATGCTTAGTAGTGTTCTTCGTTCACAAACGGCAATAGATGTAAATATTCAAATTATGCGAGCCTTTGTTTCCATGCGTCATTTTATGGTGAAAAACGCTTCAGTGTTCAGCCGCTTGGAAACAATTGAATATCACCAGTTGGATATTTTACAGCACCAACAAGATACAGACAAACACTTAGAAGAATCAGACAAACGAATAGAAGAAGTATTCCGCAGATTGGATGAGGGCAACGCAAAACCGAAGCAAGGTGTGTTCTACAATGGGCAAATTTATGATGCCTATACTTTCGTGTCCGACTTGATTAAAAGTGCGAAGAGACGAATTATCCTTATCGACAACTATGTTGACGAGACTGTACTTACACTGCTTGATAAAAGAGAAGAAGGCGTTTCTGCGGTCATATATACTCAGCAGATAAGCCGTCAATTTCAGCTTGACATTGACCGCCACAACGCTCAATATGCACCGGTTGATGTTGAAACATTCCGATTGTCACACGACCGCTTCCTCTGCATTGATGATGATGTTTATCACATTGGCGCATCTATCAAGGACTTGGGCAAGAAGTGGTTTGGCTTCTCAAAGATGGAGATACTTACACCTGACGAATTGGTAGAAAGAATCAACAAAGGGTAATCCAATTGGTTTGCGTCTTATTACTGATATTGGTTGACCCAGAATCTACAGTTTGTCCGTAAAAAGGCGGGATTCCACGGACAAGTTGTTCAAAATAAACAACTTGTCCGGAAGAAGGCGGGGTTTTACGGATGAATCGCTCAACCGAGATTTTCACGCTTTATGGTTTTATGCATTGAAGGTGACGTCTCATGTAACGGAAGACCATGCAAGGGAATGACGAAGCGCATGGCTATAGAAGAGCGCTTAAGGTCACAATTGTGACCTTAAAAATGGACATAAATATGGCAGATATAACAGAAAAGACTGCGAACTGGTCGCAAATTGCGACCGGTTGGTTGCCGTGGATAATATCGAACCGCTAATAAAAGTAATTAGAGGACAGCAGGTTATGCTTGATAAAGACTTGGCAACGCTATATGGTGTAGAAGCTAAAGTTCTCAATCAGGCTGTTAAACGCAATATTGAACGCTTTCCAGATGATTTTCGGTTTCAATTGACAAAGGAAGAATGTTTAAGGTCATAAATTGCGACCTTAAACGCAGGACGAGGGCAGTTTTATGGTGAAAACCGCTTCTGTATTCAGCCGCTTAGAAACAATGGAATACTTGTCCGTGAAAAGGCAGGATTTCACGGACAAGTTATTCAAATTCAATAACTTATCCGGAAGAAAGCGGGGTTTTACGGACGAACGCGGGGTAGGGTCTCCCGGACAGATGTGGACTGTGGTCTTACGGACAAACTTGGCTTAAAGTTTACTGACCGACGCAGTTCGGATTTTCCAGACACATGCCACTTGGATTTCCAAGACGCCCTCCACCTGAATTTCCCAGACACCCGCTACCTGAATTTTCTAGATGCCAGCTATCTCACAAAGCAACCAAAATCAGGAACGACAGAGTTACCGTCTCAGATGGCTCTGGGCGGACTTACCGCCCTCGGTACCAGAGGGAGGGGCCCGCTAAGCGGGAGGGCCTGGTCCGCCCAGAGTCCTTCCGAGACGGGACGTGGTGAACCAACCACAGCTACACCCGGTCGGATCTTTTGCTGAAAGACATCCTGCCAACTCTCCCCATGGCGACTTCTCTCTGCAAATCCCTAAGGCAACCAAAACACCAGCAACTCGATTTTGTCCGGAGAAAGGGGGTGTTTTACGGACAAGTTGTCAGAATGACCAATTCATCCGTAAAAAGGCAGGATTTTACGGACAAACGCGTGGTAGGGTCTCCCGGACAGATACGGACTGTGGTCTTACGGACAAACGTGGCTTGAGGTTTACTGACCGACACAGTTTGGATTTTTCAGACACATGCCACTTGGATTTCCCAGACACCCGCCACCTGAATTTTCCAGATGCCAGCTACCTCACAAAGCAACCAAAATCAGGAATTACAAACTCCGCCCAGAAAACTTCTGCCGCAGAAAAATGGAGTAATTTACAGACAAGTTGGCGGTTAGTTGTCAAAAAATGCTAGGACGAAAGTGGGAACAGGGCATCCACATCATATTGAGACAGAGCCAGCACACGCCGGATTTGACCATTGGAAGAACGGAAATCATAGTGCAGCTTCTTGGCAAGATCAAGTTTCTGTGGACGTGTCAGGTCGTGCAGTGCAGTCACGCCATAACTCTGCTTCAGACACTTCATTATCTGCGTAAACAGTTCAGCATCCGTAAGAAACTCGCCATCATCCAGTTCAGCAGCAAACTCAGAGTATGACTCTACCCCCTTGCTGAGCATCGCAAAATAGTGATGCGCATCTCGGAACATAGCCATGCCAAACTTGACTGCGCAATACGAAAATGGAGAAACATAGTCATTGACAATCACCCAGTCATTCGGCAATCCGGGGAAACGGCTTCGAAGGATTCGTCTTCTATCATCAAACTTCATTTCAGAGAACTTGACTCCACTTGGAGCATCAAGAAAATAGCATCTTCCCGTTCCCCAAGGATAACTGAACGGTGTATAAGAAGGATCAGCAACATATCCGTTCCGATTTGTGTAAATGATACAGTTGCGCAATGACGAGAGGACTTCTATCTGCCTCAGTGACAAGTCAATGCCTTTTGCAGACGGAAAGAACCGCCCTATTCGCCTGCGGCAATAGTTCCAGAATTCCAATATTTCCGATTCTTCTGCGGACAACACGAAATGAAAATGATTGTTCAATATTTCAAAGGCGAGGATTGTTACACCTTTGAACTCGTTTGATGCTTGGGCCACGACATTCATGGCAAATGCAAAGTCTTGAGTACAAGAGAATAGCAACGGCGTTTCTTTTCCAGAAGTATATGCGTGCCAATATGGGCCAGCTGACAGAAAACTCGCATTGCAGCGTCTCTCTTTTTCTGAATATGTCTTAACATTCATAGGAACAGTTTATTTAACGCTCTACACACTCCACAAATAATGCCAATTTGTAGAATATAAAGTAATTTGTCCGGAGAATGGGGGTGTTTTACGGACAAGTAAGTCAAAATGACAATTCATCCGTAAAAAGGCGGGGTTTTACGGATGAATCGCGCTACCGAGATTTTCACATAATCCACACTAAAAACCCTCATAAATTTCACATTTTCCGTGATGATTTACGGGGAATTTTCACACTTTCCGGCTTTATGCGTTGAAGGTCTTATTACTGATATTGGTTGACCCGGAATCTTCAGTTTGTCCGTAAAAAGGCGAGATTTCACGGACAAGTTACTCAAAATCAACAACTTGTCCGGAAGAAGGCGGGGTTTTACGGACGAATCGCGCTACCGAGATTTTCACATTTTCCGTGATGATTTACGGGTAATTTTCACACTTTCCGGTTTTATGCATTGAAGGTGACGTCTCTGAAGGCGAGGGTCGGGACCTGACGGCTCATTCCAGGGACCGGGTCGGAGCCGGCGGCGAGGAGGTTGCTCCAAAGGTCTGTCATGTTGCCGGTTATGAGCATGCTGTCGATTGGCGAGGTTATCTTGCCGTTCTCGAAGAGGAAGCCGGAAACGCCATAGGAGAAGTCGCCGGTGGCGCTGTTGCAGTTGCCGCCGTTGAAGTCCGTGACCAGGATGCCGCTTCCGCAGAGTTCCAGGATATCCTTCTGGGCAATCTCATTTACAAACGAGTCCGCCTTCAGTCCACGCTCTGCGCCAAGTCCATCAGCGAGCTCAGCTCCACGCTCGCCACCATTCACAGCACCGAACTCATCACCACTCACTTCACCACAATCACCACCAAGACCGGAGCCACTCATTTCACCAAGCTCAGCGCCAAGTCCACCAGCGAGCTCAACTCCACGACCATCACCACTCACAGCACCACGCCCAGCACCACTCACTTCACCACAATCACCACCAAGACCGGAGCCACCGAACCCAGCACCACTCACTCCACAATGTCCACCACCACGCTCCCCACCAAGCAGTTCTTCGGAGACAAACGGCTGGAGGACAGGGCGGTTAGGGCAGCTGGAAGTCGGCGGAATGCCAAGCTTCCTGGACATGTATATGCTCGTGAAATTCTCTTTCACCACGCCGTCAGAGATAATCTCCCTGTTCCTGCAGGCACGCCCGTCGGTCTCGAACAGGATTGCCCCGCTCTTGCCTTTTTCCAGAGGCATATCCATCACATTCAAGCCTTTGCTGAAGACCTGCTTGCCCAGCGCATCCACCAGGAATGAAGACTTCTGATAGACGGACAGACTGCTCAACGCATTGAGCACCGGCTGGAGAAGACGGCCTGAAACCAGACGTGAAACCACCATCGTGTATTTTCCCTTGTCCGCATTGACAGGAGCGATCTGCATCACGGCCATTTCGACAGCCTTGCGGCCACATTCGGAAGCCAGCACCTTCTCCGGACTTACACCGTAGTCCCACCACAGGCCGGTGTATTTGTTCCCGTCATTGTCCTCGACAGTAACCTGGCTGCTCACCTCGAATGAAGTCTCCGTCTGGCGGCAACGGCATCCGTCAGAACTTGTCAAGTATGTGTCTGACAATGTGTTGTTATATTCCACCTCCTCGGATACCACACGCCAATTCCTGTCAGAAGACGGTGCCGAGAATTCCCCGAACACGGAAACGCGTCTTGCCATCTCCAACTTCTCCTCACGCGTAACTGAATCATAACCATACCAGCACAGCCCCATTTCATCACCATTGACAGCATCCGTGGCAAGGTCCTTCCTGTCCGGCAATCCACGGAACGGATCAGCCACCAGCATCCTCACTGTCTCTACTGCCTTGCAGAGGAAATCGCGGAGACTGTCCTCCTCAAACCTGTTCGTGGAAAAAGTGCCGTATTTGCCGTCAGCGTAGATATTGAAGGTCAATGACCTGTCACCAGTCTGCCTGATATTGTCAATCTCCCCGTCCAGCAAGGCATAAATCTCGGTTTTCGCCTTGTCCAGTGACACCATGACTGCCGAGGCACCCGCATCCAGCGCCATCTGCACGCTTTTGTCCGCTATTTCTATCTCCGCATCGCTTATCGCGAAGTCCAAACTTTCTTTCATCTCGAATTCCTTATTCATCTGCCACTCCTCCCACTATCAGATTGTTCACGAGCACCGTCGGCATACCGCACGAAACCGGCACTGACTGGCCTTTTCCGCAAGTCCATGCGGCATCCTTCAGCTTGCAGTCATTGCCGACAGCGACAATGTCCTTCAATGCCTGGGGCCCGTTGCCGATGACATTGACATCATTGACAGGTCTGGTAAGCCTTCCGTTTTCTATCAGGAAGCCGCTCTGCACGAAGAACGTGAAATCACCTTCACCGATTTTCACCTGTCCGTTGCTGAACTCATTGACATAGATACCTTTGGAAACCGAAGCAATGATGCTTTCCGGGTCGGCATTGCCATTTTCCATATAAGTCGCGCGCATTCTCGGAATCGGACTTGAACGGAAATTTTCACGTCTTCCGTTGCCGGTCGGGGCCACGCCGTAGTACTTCGCGCTGATCCTGTCATGCAGATACGAGGTCAGCACTCCGTTCTCGACCATCATTGTCCTCTGTCCAGGCACGCCCTCATCGTCGAAATTCAGGGAGCCGCGGTTGCCTCGGATGGTAGCGTCATCCACGATATTGATTCCTTCCGGACAAATCCGCTTCCCCATCTTGTCAGAGAAGATGGACTGGCCTTTTCTGTTGAAATCAGCCTCGAAAGCGTGTCCCATGGCCTCGTGAAGCAGAATGCCAGAAGCACCAGCACCCATCACCACCTGCATCTGTCCGCCCTCAGGCCTGCTTGCCTCAAAGGCACTGTCAATGCCGTCCGTCAGACTGGCCGCAAGTTCTTCCATCACTTCATCTGTAAGCATCTCCGCACCCTTGCGAAGACTCACGGAATCATTTTTCTTGATACGCCGCTTTCCGTTGTCAGCCACAATCATAGCTGAAACGGTGGTCAGCGGACGGGTCTCGTATTTGAGTTCGCCGAAAGAATTGTACATCATATAATCGCTTGTCTGACTGCTCAGAAAGCACATTATGCTCACTATCCTGCTGTCCTTAGCCTTGATGGCCTTTTCCAGACGGTCGAGATACCCCACGACGACGGACGGACTCTCTTCTCTCCAGTCTTTCAGTATCGGATAACGGTCCGCCGCCGGGTTCGGATGTCCCGGATAAAGTCGCCTGACGAGGCGGCCGCCATTGTTCTCCTGGAAAGTGTACGTGGCCCCCACGCTTCTGGTTTCACGTGGCGTGACAGCAGAGCCCTGAGAAATAGCTGAGGCCGCAAGCGCAGCCGCTTCCATATCTTTCCGCTCCGTACTTTCAGAGTAGGCATAACCGGTCTTCTCACCGCACAACACCCTGATTCCCACACCGTAATCGATATTCAGACCGCCAGACGTGACCTTCCCGTCCATGAGTTGATAGACCTGGTCCGAGGTGTTCTCGAAATACAGGTCGCAGTAGTCCCCGCCGTGCGAGAGTGCCGTCGTCACAAGAGATTTCAGGTCAATGTCATTGACCTTGAATGTGTTATAATAATATTCCTTATTTGCTATCATTGTCGAAATAGTTTTGGGCCTCTGCGGCCTTCTTTTCTATCGTACTGTAGATTTCTTCGTCTTTTATATTGAGAATGCCCTTCCAGCCCTCCGCGACCACCTTGAAAGGTATCTTGGAATTGTCCGCAAGAATCCATCTGTCGGCCAATGTTCTGTAAACATTGAAAAAATAATGCAGTCCGGCCGTATATCTTCTCCGTATCACCTGTTCCGGAATGTTGTGCCCGCCTGCCGCTACCCTTGCGCGGACTCTTTCTACGGCAAGTTCAGGAGAATTCAGCCAGAAATACAGAATCGTGACACTGTACCCTTGCTCGTGCGCGTGGGTGATAGTCCTCTTGAGACTGCGTGTGGCCAATGTAGTCTCTATCGCGAAGTCTTCGCCACGCTTGAACAAGTAGTTCATTTTCAGCAACATGAGCTTGCCGGCCTGAATCGATGCAGCATCCGGACTGAATGGCGAAAGGCTCTTGGCGAATTCGTCTGAATTCACGAACTGGCTGCATTTGAGCATCTCCGGGAGCAATGAATATGAGGCGGTCGTCTTGCCGGCTCCATTGCATCCTGATATTACATACATTTGTGGCATAGCTTTGCGTTATTAACTGTTTACTTGTCGATTCCGTAACCGAAAAGCGCGAAATCACCTTTGCACGGGTCGCCCGGGAAAATATCCCTGAAGGCGTCAGTGATTTCCTCTACCGTGGTGATGTCCTTCTGTTTACGGGCGGTCAGGCCAAGTTCCGAGGCCTGCTGATACACGTGCACATCCAGAGGAATCAGCAATGTCTGCGGGTCAATGTTCTTCCAGACTCCGAGGTCCACTCTGCCGTCATTCCGGACCATCCAGCGCCGCATCATATTGATCTTCTTGTTCGGCGCCTTCTTGTCTTCCTTCTGCCCGAAGACCAATGTCCGGAACTGGGGAATTGTCAATGTCTCAAGACTTTCTCGCTCCGAATAGAGGTCTTTCAGTCTTGCGCATATTGCCGCGACTTCAGACCATTTGACGGTTCTGTGTATGCTGACCGGCTCGTCCCTCCACTGTCCGCGCATCACGTAATCGTATGGTTTCCAGTTCATTTCATCGAACAGGCGATGGCAGTCGCGCACTATCATTGACCTTCTCCCCCACGCGAAATGCGCTGCGAATACAGCGGCGATTTCCACATCGGCAAGGTTGCTCCTGCCGCCATTCAGCATTGACACGAACCGCTTCGGAAATATTATCGGGTCCTCCTGAAAGTAGCAGGCGTCATTGTATTTCTCTGCCCATCCACGCAGCAGGGCCACTGTCTCATCTGTCATAACAATCTCCTATAAATATATACATCCCGAATACAAATTTAACATTTTTTGGTGTTTGGTTTTTATATTAAAATGTTTTAACTTAGCCAAATCATCGGTTTTTATGCAGATGACTAATACATAATTTCTAATAACCAACAACTTATGACTAAAGATCATAGACGGCACGAAACAAGGAGGACTTGTTTCTTATCAGCATTGGCCGCTTTGACGATTTTACCCCTGAGCGGAGCCGACTGCTTCGCATCGGCAGTAACGTCAATTTCTGCCAGCACATCCGCCCAATCCCGCAAAGTGGAGATTTCAGGAAAAGTGTTTGACTCCAAAGGAGAACCTCTCGCAGGAGCAAGCATTGTGGAGAAAGGCTCGATGAACGGTGTATTCACCGACTCGAACGGCCAGTTCTCCATAACAGTAAACGACGGAGCCATATTGGAAGTATCTTCCATCGGTTTCATTTCCAAGGAAGTGAAGGCGACCGCCAATTTGAAAGTGACATTGGAAGAAGACAGCGAACTGCTCTCTGAAGTGGTAGTTGTCGGATACGGTAGCCAGAAAAGAGCCAGCCTCACAGGCTCAGTAGCAGTGGTCGATGTACAGAAGACATTGGACAGCAGACCTATAGCAGACGTAGGACGTGGACTTCAGGGTTCAGTTCCAGGCGTGAATATCAGGATCCCAACCGGTGAAGTAGGTTCAGACCCTATCATCAATATCCGTGGACAGATAGGCTCCATCTCCGGAAACAACAGCCCTCTGATTCTCCTGGACAATGTGGAAATCCCAAGTATCCAGATGGTGAACCCGGACGACATCCAGTCCATTTCAGTACTGAAGGATGCGGCAGCCGCCTCCATCTACGGTGCGAAAGCGGCATTCGGTGTCATCCTCATCACATCCAAGACAGGTGTCGGAAAAGAGAAACTCGAAGTGACATATTCTGACAACTTCTCATGGCAGAACAGAGCGAAACCTATCGAATTCGGAGGTCTCGAAGCATTGAAATATACACTCGACGCACATACGAACATGGGTGCTGCAATGCCTGCCGGAGGTTTCTGGAGAATCAGTCCTGAGAGTTATGAAAAGGCTGTCGAGTGGCAGAAGCTCTATGGCGGAAAAGTCAAGAACGGCGACCCGGTAGTATATGGACGTGACTGGTACTATGACGGTGTCAACAAATATGGTTACCGCGTCTATGACGGTGCTGATGCAATGATACGCGACTGGGCACCAAGCCAGACACACAACCTGTCCGTAAGCGGCACCTCAGGCAAGACCTCTTATAATATAGGTCTCGGCTACCTCAAGCAGAGCGGTATGTCCAGAACGGCGAAGCATGATGATTTCACGAGATACAACTCATCCATCAGCCTCACTTCAAACATCAACAAATACCTCAGCCTCCGCGCAAGTTCCATATTCTCAGACAGGAACAAGAGATATCCGGGAATGGGCACCACGACAGCCGACCCATGGCTTTACCTCTACAGATGGAGCCCGCTCTTCCCTATCGGGGTCAAGGAAAACGGAAACAACCTTCGTGAGGCATCATACGAGATAGGCGCTGCCAATACCAACAACCTCAGGAACAAATATATCAATGTCAATCTCGGAGCGACTGTTAACATCACCAAGCACTGGGATGTGAAGTTCGACTACACCTACGACCACAGGACACAGGAAGAAAACACATCAACACCTGAATTCGAAGGCGGCCAGATGTGGTATGCACCTACCGAGTGGTTCGCGGAAGACGGCAGCAGAATCTATGTCAACGGGCTCGGAGAAGTTGTGGATGCAGCTGCTGACGGTGCAATGCCGGGATACTGCTTCCCTGTACAGAAGTATTTCTCCAATGCAACAGCAACAGACATCAAGAGATACAGATACGCAAGTTCTACCAACACTGTCAATGCCTACACCACCTATCACCGCCAGTTCGGAGCAGGCGGACAGCACGACTTCAAGGTTATGGCAGGTCTTAACAGGGTAGCTACAAAATGGGAGTCCGTATCTGCACGCAGGACTGACCTGATGAACCTGTCGAACCCTCAGTTCAAGACAGCCACCGGCGACCAGTTCGTAGATGGAAACACCAACTGGGATGCACAGCTTGGCTTCTTCGGACGTATCAACTACGCATTCGGCAACCGCTATTTCATCGAGGCCAATATCCGCCGCGACGGTTCTTCCAAATTCCCTACGCACCTCAGATGGCAGACCTTCCCTTCATTCTCAGGAGGTTGGATTTTCACCAATGAGAAATTCATGAAACGCATCGAGCCTGTGCTCTCCTTCGGTAAGATCAGGGCATCATGGGGAAGTATCGGAGACCAGTCTGTAGCCAATACGCTCTATGTCTCCACCCTTTCACAGTCCCAGTCAAACTGGCTTGACGGCTCAGGAAACAAGGTCACACAGTACGGCACACCGACACTGGTGGACTACGACATAACCTGGCAGAGAATCGAGACTCTGGACTTCGGAGCCGACCTCAGATTCTGGAAGAATCAGATCGGTATAACATTCGACTGGTTCCAGAGAGACACGAAGAATATGATTATTCCGGGTGAGAGTCTTCCTGCCACATTGGGAACAACCGCACCTCGAGGCAACTACGGAAGCCTCCGCACACGAGGCTGGGAAATCGCTCTCGACTGGGGATTCAGATTCAGCAACGGCTTGGGCATCAATGGTATGGCCACATTGTCAGATGCTGTCACGGACATCACCAAAGGTGCTGACTGGGCTACACCTTGGGAGAACAGGCTTCTCTCAAACGCTTACTCTACCGGCAGACGCTATGGTGACATCTACGGTTATGTTACCGACAGACTGTTCCAGAAAGACGATTTCGTCTATGGCGCAGACGGACAGATAGAGAAGATAACTGTCATCTACAACGGCACACCACGCACAACCCACAGACAGACAGCGAAATACCCTGTATATCAGGTGCAGTTCGAAAATAGCGACAAGCTCATTTTCGCACCTGGCGACGTGAAATTCGTGGATGTGGACGGCGACGGATACATCACTCCTGGTGAGGGCACGAACGGCAATCCTGGTGACCGCGTAGTTATCGGAAACACAACACCTCGCTACGAATATGGTTTCCGCCTCGGCGCAGACTGGAAAGGCGTGGACTTCTCCATCTTCTTCCAGGGCATCGGACAGAGAAAAATCTGGGGTAAAGGACAGCTTGCAATTCCTGGCTACCATGCCAAGGACGGCGGTCTGCCTAAGACATTCACAAAAGACTACTGGACAGAGGACAATACTGACGCATTCTATCCACGTGCATGGAACCTCGGCGGTGCCGACTCCGGTTTCGGAATGCAGGTTCAGAGCAAGTACCTCCTGAACATGGCCTATCTGAGAATCAAGAACATCACATTGGGCTATTCAGTACCGACCAAAGTCCTCTCAAAAGCGAAGATAAGCAAGGCAAGGGTATATGTTTCCCTCGAAAACTTCTTCACCTTCGACCACCTCAGAGGACTGCCTATCGACCCTGAAGCAATTTCAGGTTACTCGATGTTCACAGATTCAAACAATTACAACCTGGGACGTACCGGTACAGGAACACCTGTATTCAAATCAGTCTCATTCGGTGTACAGTTATCATTCTAATGCATACAATACAATGAAATACAGATTATTATATACATTGTCAGCTCTCGCAATCCTTTTTGGAAGCTGCGAAGTGCTCGACCGTCCTTCTCTGACAACTGCAGAGGATGACAGTTATTGGCAAAGCGAAGAAAGCGTCAGGCTGTATGCCCACTCTTTCTACGGACACTTCTTCCCGGGATATGGTGTCGGCTGGACCACAGCTTATGCTCCGGGCAACAACTACGCATTCAGCGATGACGTAGTAAGACTTTCCTCCCAGGCCCAGTTCACCAGAACAGTGCCGATAAGCAAGGAAAGCACAAGCCTTGACCTCGGTGAATGGCAGAGCGAATATACCGGCCCTACATGGAATTTCGCATGGGTAAGAAAGGCCAATATCATGTCCGACAGGATTCAGGAACGGATGAAAGACGTACTGAATGAAGAGCAGTACAACCATTGGTTCGCGATTGCAAGATTCTTCAGAGCTCTCGAATATGCGAGACTTGTCAATGTCTTCGGCGATGTCCCTTACTATGACTTCGCACCGTTGAACAACCAGCTGGACGAGCTCTATAAGGACAGGACTCCGCGCAACGAGGTGATGGACCATGTCTATGACGACTTCAAGTTCGCAATGGAGAACGTACGCCTCAACGACGGCACCAGAAACGTGAACAGATATGTAGTTTCTGCGCTTGTCAGCAGATGGGCTCTCTATGAAGGAAGCTGGCAGAAATACTATTACAAGGACGAAGCCCGCGCCAAGAAATTCTTCAACCTCGCGACCGAGGCTGCGGACAAGGTGATCAGCAGCGGCAAATTCGCCATTGTGGAAGAATTCCGCAACCTGTTCGGCTCGGAAGACCTCACTACAAGCAAAGAGTGCATCCTTTACAGGAAATACAATGCATCCCAGAGCATAACGCATTGTGTGGCTTCATATTGCAACGCCAACGAGCCTACCGACATCGGACCTACTCTCGACCTCATCAAGTCATTCATCTGTACTGACGGCAAAGACTGGCAGACCTCATCAGTGGACCATGCGAAGGACTTCACACTGGACACATTGATTAAGACCCGTGACCCGAGATTCGAAGGCACATTCTTCAACAAGGTTACCCCTAAGAACAAGTCGGCGTATCTGTATGTAACCAAGTTCATTCCTCGTTCAGCTCTCAAGTATCTGGATGAAGAGGGTGCTTCACCTGCTCCGGAATTCCAGGGAGAAAAGAACGTCACAGGCTACCCTGTCCTCAGATATTCAGAAGTTCTCCTGAACTGGATCGAGGCCAAGGCAGAGCTTGCTGATCTCGGCGAAGGAAGTGTCTCTCAGGCTGACATTGACTTAAGTATCAATGCCATAAGGAACCGTCCTATCGCAGCGGAAGCCAAGAAGCTGGGCGTAACCAAAACAGCTGCCATGGACCTGGCTTCATTGAACGCGGACCCTTCAAGAGACGCTACAGTCTCTCCTCTGCTCTGGGAAATCAGACGCGAGCGCAGAATGGAATTCGCATTCGAGTTCTCCAGAATCATCGACCTCAGGAGATGGGGCAAGCTCGAGTACATGGACACAGACGCAAAACCTGACCTGCTTATGGGCACTTGGGTAAACTTCCAGTCAGATCTTCCGGAAGAGCTCAAGGCTGAGAATATCAAGAAAATCCGTGTAGTCAATGCTGCCGGCAAGGCAGTTGTCTATGACGGAAAGAACGGAGCATCCCTCAACGGATTCTTCTACTCTCCTCAGACACTCGGCAGACAGCCATATCTGGACATCCCTAATGTAAACCCTTATCTCTGTCCGATCGGCAAGAACCAGATCAGCGACTATGAAATGAGAGGTTACAAGCTCACTCAGACCGAGGGATGGCCTACCGAATTATAATCATTTAACACTGAACAGATTATGAAAAATCTCATATTCAAGATAGGCGTATTGCTTGCAGGAGCGTCAATGCTGGTTTCCTGTGAGGAAAAACTGCCTGAGAACAAGGTGTACCCGTATGAGACACAACTTATATCCATCAAGATTCTCAATGCAGGTGCAGACGGAAACACTGTCGTGGAAGGTACCATAAACCAGGACAAGAAGGAAATCACATTCCCGAAACTGGACAAGGACTCTCCTTTCGACAAGCTCCGCGTAGAAGCCACTGTATCTGAAGGTGCTGAAATCACGGAAACAGTTTATGACTACTCCATGGAGGAAGGCATCGCAAGCAAGACTCAGGTCATCAGAATCCAGAACCATCAGAGATACACTGACTATTTCATGACCATCAAGCGCCGTATCCCTGTTTATGGAGCCGACTTTGAAAATCCTGTTGAATACAAGTTCCTGGATGCCTCCAAGATACCTGGAGAAACCGGAAGTGTTTCCAGATGTGCCGACTTCGACGGCGAGCTCGTGCTTATAGTAAAAAGGACTCCTCCTTATGTTCTGAAATATGAAGATCTCAAGGCCGGCAAGATTGAGCCGCAAGAGCTTGATATGACAGGAGTTGAGGGCGGAACCTTCCCTGTAAACTGCGGTTTCCTCGCAAACGGACATATCTACATTGCGTCCCTTTCAGGTGCCGCCGTATCGCCATTGAAGATTTACTACTATGAAACGCCTTCATCAAAGCCGGAGGTAATCGGAAACTTTACTAATATTCCGGGTGCCGATGCAAGACACGGAGACATGCTTTCCGCCAACATTGACAAGAACGGCGACGGATACATATTCTTCGGTTCGAGCGGTTCCAAGGATTTCATCAGAATCAAAGTATCCGGCCACAAGACCACCAGCGAGCCGACGGTTCTCGCAAGCAACGCGAATGCTACAGCCAACACATATGTCTATAGGATCGAGGATACCGACAAGTATCTGTGGAGCGGACTCCGCCTTCCTGTAACATTGTCAGACGAGAACGTCACCCCTGGCGGGGCGTCATTGCCGTTGGACGACAATATTCTTCCTAAAGAATCCGTAGCTGCCAGAATGTTCACATTCAACCAGGAGAGATACCTCATGGCATGTGTTGCGAAATTCGGAAGCGCAAGCAAGGTAACGCCGACTCTGGATGTCTATAACCTTACCAAGGGGGCAAATGCGGAAGAGGCCATGGAAAACTTCAAGGCAGCAGAATCCCATAAGCCTGACTACTCTGCAATCATCGGCGGAGATTCAGGTAACACTGCTCCTGGAATATCCACAAATTACCATATTGTCAAGGACAGCAACGGAAATGACGAAAAACTCATTATCTTTGGATATCGTATGAATACCGGATTCGTGATTACTGAGTTCGGAATCAAGAAAGAAGAAGACTAATGAAACTGAAACATCTTGTTTATGCAGCAGCCGTCGTATTGGCGGCTGCCTGCAATGAAAAGAGGGCGGAGCCTGAAAGACCGGGCGGAGGAAACAAAGACCCGGAGAAACCTGGAGTAGTAACAGAAACACCTGTATTGCCGGCTCCACAGCTCAGAGGAGCGTGGATGGCTACAGTGTGGGGCATCGACTGGCCTTCCGGCAAACACGACGAAGCCAGCCAGAAAGCACAGTACATTTCATATCTGGATATGTACAAACAGTTGGGTATCAATGCCGTATTCTTCCAGATACGCGGTATGGCGGATGCTTATTATGAGTCTGCCTACGAGCCGTGGAGCCGCTCAATCACCGGAGTTGCCGGAAAGGATCCGGGATATGACCTGATGAATTTCCTGATCAGCGAGGCCCATAAACGCGGTATCGAATTCCACGCGTGGCTGAATCCGTACAGAGTCAGCACCCCGAGTTATTTCAGCGAAGGGCTGGACCCGAAAATACCTGAAGGCTGGGTCAAGAAATACGATAAAATGTGGGTTTACAATCCGGCCATGCCTGAAGTCAGACAGAGAATCGCGGATATCGTGAAGGAGATCGTCACGAAATTCGATGTGGACGGTATCCACATGGACGATTATTTCTACCCTTCCGTCTCCAACCTGGATGATGAGGAGGATTTCAAGAAATACGGCTCAGGACACAGTTCCATCGAGGATTTCAGACGCGGAAATGTTTTCGAAATGGTAAAGCTGGTGAAGAGCACGATTATGTCCGTAAATCCGGAAGTGGCTTTCACCATCGGACCTCAGGGAAACTACAACAACAACTTCAACAACCAGTATATCGACGTTCCTAAGGTCTGCGCCGCAAAACTGATAGATGCGGTATTCCCTCAGCTCTACTGGTCCACAAAAGCCAAGAAGGACTACTATACTCCGAGACTTGACTGGTGGGCATCGAATGTTTCGAAAGTACCGTTCATGGTCGGACACAGTCTCAGCGGTTTCCAGGAAAACAGTACAGGCTATGAGTCTGCTGATGAGCTTACTACGCAGTTCAATCTTGCCGGAAGGAAGGCAAATTGCTATGGACATGTGTTCTACAACACGAGCACACTTTCCAAGAATCCCAAGAGCGTGCAGACTGTGATAAGCAACTCATTCAAGACCAAGGCACTCATTCCTCATCTTGGAGGAACAGGCGTGGATGCTTCGCCTTCCGCTCCTGCCAATGTAGTGGTTTCAGGAGGTACGCTTAACTGGGACAAGGTAAATGGAGCTGCCTACTATGCTGTTTACAAGAGCAACGGAGACAAGCAGAAGGCCACATTGCTCGATACCGTAACTGAACTGTCGTACAGTCTGAGCACGAAGGGCAAATATTTCGTAACCGCTCTTGACAAACACAATGCGCAGAGCGCGATTTCTGAGGAAGTGAAATACTGACAATCAGCTCGCCCAAAGGCGTGATTGACTTCAATAATCCGAGTTTTTTCCGTACCTTCGCAAGGTATTGTGAAAAACTCGGTTTTAAACTTTAATGATATGATAGTAACGAAGGATAAAGTGGTGGAGCTGGAATATGAGCTTACTGTGGACGGAAAGGTAGTGGACAAGACGACTGACACGACCGGTCCGCTCGACTATATACATGGAGAGAACATGCTTCTGCCCAAATTCGAAGAGGCATTGGAAGGGCTTGAGCCTGAGGCGGAATTCGCATTCACATTGGCTCCTGAGGACGGATATGGCGAGTACGACCCGAAGAAGAAAGTAGATATCGCAAAATCCACTTTTGAAGTGGAAGGTGTGCTGATGGAGGAACTGCTCCAGGTAGGCAGATACATCCCGCTGCTGAACAGTGCCGGAATGGTGGTCAGAGGCAAGATTGACGCTATCCACGAGGACAAGGTCACTATGGACTTCAATGACCCGATGGCGGGCAAGACATTGAATTTCAAGGGAAAAGTGGTTTCTGTAAGGGATGCTACCGAGAAGGAGCTGACAGAAGGTCTTCACGGCGAGTTCCTGCCTAAGGAAGGCGGATGCTGCGGCCATCACGGCAATGGCGGATGCTGCCACGGCAAGGGACATGAAGAGGGCCACGAGTGCTGCCACAGCGGAGAGCATGACGGCGAACACGAGTGCCACTGTCATAATGACAGAGAACACGAGGGAGAACACGAGTGCCACTGCCATCACGATGAGGGCGAAGGTCACCACGAGTGCCACTGCCACGAGAAATAGGCTTCACGATGAAAACAGCCGTCGTCATACTTAACTGGAACACAAAGGGTTATCTCGAAAAGTTCGTTCCGGGCATACTCCATTCTCTAAAGGGAACGGATGCGGAACTTGTCGTGGCCGACAGCGCTTCGACGGATGGTTCCATGGAGATGATGGCGGAAAAATTCCCTGAGGTCAGAAGAATAACTCTGGACAAGAACTACGGATTTACAGGCGGTTACAACAGGGCCCTGTCAATGATAGAGGCCGAGTACTACGTGCTGATAAATTCGGACATAGAAGTTCAGGACGGCTGGATACAGCCATTGACGGAGACATTGGACCGGAACCCTGAAGTCGGGGCCTGCGCGCCGAAGCTTCATTCCTGGTACGAAAGGGACATGTTCGAGTACGCGGGAGCAGCCGGAGGTTATCTGGACAGTTTCGGATTTCCGCTGTGCCGTGGCAGAATCATGAATATGGTCGAAAAGGACGAGGGACAGTACGACTCCCCTGCCGATGTATTCTGGGCTACAGGGGCATGCCTGATGATACGCAGTTCACTTTTCCGGGAACTCGGCGGACTCGACGACAGGTTCTTCGCTCACATGGAGGAAATCGACCTGTGCTGGCGGCTCCAGCTGAACGGATACCGGATACGCATAGTTCCGGAATCGACGGTTTACCACTTGGGAGGCGGAACATTGCCTCAGACTTCGCCGTGGAAGCTGAAGCTGAACTACCGGAACAACCTGCTGATGCTCGAGAACAATCTCGCCAGGACCATCGCCCTGCAGGGACTTTCCGACAAGGTCAATGCAGATGCCCACGATTTGAAGAAACTGGCCGTAAAGGCCTGCCGCAAAGCAAGATGCCTGATTTTCAGGAGAATGGTGATAGACGGAGCGGCTGCTGCGGCTTATCTGCTTACACTGAAGCCGTCATTTTTCAAGGCTGTGGTGAATGCTCACGCCGAGTACAGGAAAATGGCTGTCAGAACGGGGCCGGAAGACATTGACAAATACCTCAGGCGGTGGTGCGGCAGCGGAAACAGGCCGGTGGTGCGGGGAATTTTTCCTCATTGGATAATTCCTATGGCATTGGTTCGGGGAAAGAGGACATTCAGCATTGTGGCCCGTCATTTCGGGCAGGAGCAAAACGGTTTCGGGCAGAAATAAAACAGGAGATTTATGACAATAATTATTGAAGGAGCCGGTGAGGTAGGTTCTCACCTTGCGAAAATGCTCAGCAGCGAGGCCAATGACATCACAGTTATCGACTGCGATGAGGAGAGGCTTGCGAAACTGGGCAGCAGCGCGGACGTGGTCACCATTTCCGGAGACCTGTCATCCATCAATGTTCTGAAAAATGCAGGTGTGGAAGATGCGGACCTGTTCATTGCCGTAAATCCGAGCACATCGCAGGACATCAATATCGTGAGCGCGCTCCTGGCCAAGAAACTCGGCTGCAAGAAAGTGTGTGCCCGCATTGACAATGAGGAATTCCTCTCGTACGAGAACAAATACCTCTTTACGGAGATGGGCATTGACCTGATGTTCTATCCCGAAAGGATTGCCGCAGGTGAGATCGCGTCGCTGCTGAAACGGACGGTCTCTACGGAGACTATGGATTTCGCGCGCGGAAAGCTCCAGGTGGCGGTTTTCAAGCTGGAGGACGACTCTCCTATCATCGACATGAAAGTGTCCGAGTTCGCGGCTGCCGTGACTTTCGGGTCCAAATTCAGGGTCGTGGCGATTTCGCGTGACGACAACACGATAATGCCGAAGTACGACACCAAATTCAAGTATCACGACCTGGTCTATATCATCACCACGAGAGAGGGCATTGACCCGCTGATGAACTTCCTGGGCAAGAGCAACATCGAGATAAAGAATGTGATGATTCTCGGTGCCGGGGCCATCGGAGAGATGGTGGCAAGCAATATCAGCAAGGCCGTGGAGTCGGTCAAGGTAATCGATTCGGACAAGCAGAGATGCCTGGAGGTGAGCGAGAACACCGATGACAATGTCCAGGTAATCAACGGGGACGGACGGGATTCGGACTTTCTCCTGGAAGAGAGCATCAAGGACTTCGACGCCTTCGTGGCGGTAACGGACAATGACGAGGCTAACATTCTCGCCTGCGTCGTGGCCAAGAGATTCGGCGTAGAGCGGACCATCGCGGAAGTGGAGAACCTGGAGTACATCCACCTGGCCGAGGAGATGGGCGTGGATGCCGTCATCAACAAGAAACTTATCACTGCCGGCAAGATTTTCAAGATGACGCTCAGCAACAAGGTACGTTTCGTGAAATACATGAGCGGAACCGATGCGGAGATTCTTGAGTATATCGTGGCACCGGACAGTGCAATAACACGCAACACGCTGAAAGACACGGACTTCCCGCAGAATGCCATCATCGGTGGCATCATCCGGGGCAATGATTATTTCATCGCAGTCGGCGACACGCGCATCGAGGCTTATGACCGCGTGGCCGTATTCGCCCTGCCTTCAGCGGTAAAAGAAGTGGACAAACTGTTCAGATAAGAAGAGGAATTTACAGTGGCATCGTACTTACAGATAGAAAACATCAGCAAGAGTTACGGACCGAAAGTGCTGTTCGAGCATATCGGGTTCAATATCAATGAGGGTGACAAGATCGCCCTCATTGCACCGAACGGAACAGGCAAATCCACATTGCTGAGAATACTTGCGGGGAATGACAAGTCGGACTCAGGAGGAAAAATCACGTTCCTGAAGCATATCAGGATAGCATTTCTGGAGCAGGAGTTCGCGTTCTCTCCGGACAATGACATCTTCACTCAGGTTCTGGAGTCGAGCAGGCAGTTCACGGAGGGGCTGGACGATGATGCCTTGTTCGCTTACGAGCTGAGAATCAAGAAGTTCATCACCAATTTCGGACTCAGTCCGGACAGTCTGATGAAGAATCTCTCGGGCGGGGAGGTGAAGAGAGTGGCGCTGACAGTGATGCTGTCTTCCGAGGCGGACTTCTTCATAATGGACGAGCCGACCAACTATCTGGACATCGACGCCATCGAGTTCCTCGAGAATTATCTCGGGCATTCGCGCAGCACCCTGCTGATGGTGACGCACGACAGGTATTTCCTGGACAATGTGTGCAATACTGTGATGGAACTCGACCACGGAGCAGTCTATACCTACAGGGGAAATTACGAGAACTATCTGGAAAAAAGGCAGGAGCGCATCGACAATTACAATGCAGAGACTGCCAAAGTGAACAATATCCTGCGCCGCGAGCTGGAGTGGATAAGGAGTTCCCCATGCGCGAGGACGGGAAAGGCAAGATACCGTATCAATGCGTTCTACGACCTCAAGGACAGGGCCGAGCAGGTCTATACAAGCGGAAAGGTGAGCCTGGAGTCGATGGGAAACGGTTCCAGACTGGGCAGCAAGATAATCGACTGCAAAGATGTCTGCTTCAGTTATGGGCCGGACGTGTACCTGGACCATTTCACCTACAATTTCCAGCGTTTCGAGCGTGTGGGCATTGTCGGTAAGAACGGGACAGGAAAATCCACCTTCCTGAATCTGCTGACCGGGAACATTTCCGGGAACGGCACGCTGAGCGGAGTGATTGAGCGCGGAGAGTCCCTGAAAATCGGATACTACCGCCAGAGCGGAATGAAGTTCGATGAGGACCAGACAGTCATGCAGACGGTAAGCGACATGGGACTGCTGAACCAGTTCCTGTTCAGCCACGACATGTTCACGACGAAAGTGTCGAGGCTGTCCGGCGGTGAACGCCGCAGGCTCTACCTTCTGACCATCCTGATGCAGAACCCTAACCTGCTGATTCTGGACGAGCCGACCAATGACCTGGACATCGTCACGCTGAACGTGCTGGAGGAATATCTGAAGGACTTCAAGGGTTCCCTCATCATCGTCTCGCACGACAGGCATTTCCTCGACAGGCTTGTGGACCATCTGTTCATTTTCTGCGGAGACGGCAAGATAAAGGATTTCATCGGTTCATACAGTGAGTATCACGATTATATAAAAGAGTACGAGGCTCAGCAGAAGGCACTTGCGAGGGCCAAGGAGAAGGAGGAGAAGGCCGCAACAGCGACACCTGACACCAAACGCACCACTAAGAAGAAGCTCAGCTGGAAGGAGCAGAAAGAGCTGGAACAGCTGGAGAAGGACATTGACTCGCTCGGAAAGGAAAAGGCGGAACTGGAGCAGGCGCTTTCGTCGGGAACGCTTGAGTATGAGAAGGTCCAGGAGGCGTCGCAGCGTTTCGGGACAGTTTCCTCCCTGCTTGACGAGAAAGAGATGAGATGGCTTGAACTACAGGAAAATTTGTAAAACATATTAAAACCAAATCTATCAATGGCAAGATTTTTTGACCCGCCTGCTCCGAAAAAGGAGCAGCTTCCTTCGGAAAAGATTCCGAAAGTTTTCGATGCAATGAGATGGAAAGTGTTCCTCGGAGCTTTCCTCGGCTATGCAGGATATTACCTTGTGCGCAAGAACCTGTCTCTCGCAGCGCCTGACATGATCGGACAAGGCATCCTCGATGCCGGAAAAGTGGGACTCGCAATGTCTGCCGTTTCCATTGCCTATGCATTCAGCAAATTCATAATGGGCAGTGTATCTGACCGTTCCGATTCACGTAAATTCCTCTGTGTAGGACTCGTTCTGTCTGCATTGACAATGATTCTCACAGGTATTTTTCCTTATGGAGCGAATACGGCATTGAACACTGCGATCATTTTCTTCCTGATGCTGGTTGTCGGCTGGCTCTCAGGTATGGGCTGGCCTCCTTGCGGCCGCATCATGACTCACTGGTTCAGCCAGAACGAGCGCAGCTTCAAGATGTCCATCTGGAATGTTTCCCACACTATAGGCAGCTTCTCGCTCGGTTTTCTCGCGATTGCCGGTGTGAGCCTGTTCGCCTTCTTCGCCCCGACTTTCGGGCTTGACGCTTCGGAGGCGTGGAGAGGAAACTTCATTTTCCCTGCATTGATCGCAATCCTGATAGCGGTATTCTGCTGGTGGGCGATCCGCGATACGCCTGAGTCCTGCGGTCTTCCTTCTGTGCAGGAGTACAGAAACGACTACAGCGGTGTGAAGAGCAAGAGCGGATCCGGAGAAAAGCTTCCGTTCAAGGTGCTGTTCGTGGACTATGTGTTCAAGAACAAGCTGCTGTGGATCGTTGCGCTCAGCAACATCTTCGTATATATGGTACGTTACGGCATCGGCGACTGGTCTCCTACCTTCCTGCAGAACACCGGCATCATGACCGCTGAGGAAAGCAAGATCGCATTCTCCGTGCACAACCTGATAGGCGCATTCGGAACCATTCTCTGCGGTTTGGCTACATCCAAGATCTTCAAGGGCCGCTGCGCTCCGATGAACGTCATCTGTATGCTCGCCTGCATGTTCGGCGTGCTCATCTACTGGTTCGTTGGCGCTGACTATATCGCCATGAGCCCGGCTCTCAAGAAGGTGCTCATCTACGTGGCTCTCTGCCTTATCGGCTTCTTCATCTATGGCCCTGTAGCGCTCACCGGAGTACAGGCATTGAACCTCGTTCCTAAGAATGCGGCAGGTACTGCAGCCGGTTTCGTCGGTCTGTTCGGCTACTTCGTCGGCGACGCCATCTGCTCCAAGATATTTGTCGGCAGTGTGGCCAATTCAATGGGTTGGAACGCGGCCAACCTTACCGTAGCCATCGGCGCAGGTATCGGAGTCGTGCTCTGCGCAATGTTGATAAAGAGTGAAAAGAAAGCAACAGAATAAGTTATGAAAAAGTTTCTATTGTCAATGATAATGCTCGCTGTCGTGTTCGCGAATGCGGATGCGAAATGGGTGAGCGGCACAGTTCATTGCGGAGGCAAGGGCCTTCGCGGAGTCCTCGTCACAGACGGCAGTTCTTTCACAAGGACTGATTCAAAGGGAGAATTCTCATTCGACATCAGCGACAATGCTGAGTTCGTTCACATTGTCACTCCTGCAGGATACGTGGCTGACTATTCTTCCGGAACACCTGTGTTCTACCATAAGGCAGACGCTTCCAAGTACGATTTCGACTTGAAGAAGACCGGCAGCCAGTCCAGATACACGATGTTCTCCATTTCTGACCCTCAGATCAGGAACAAGGAGCAGTTCGGGCAGTTCTGCGGCGCTCCGTTCAATGACCTGAAGGCCCAGGGAGCCAAATACAAGGAGAACGGACCGGTAGTAGGAGTCGTTCTGGGCGACCTCGGCTGGGACAAGAACCTGCCGAACCGCTTCGCCGAGTACAAGAAGAAAATGGCGGAAATCGGTTTCCCGGTGTATTCAGTGACCGGAAATCACGATTACAACAAAGAGCGTCAGTTCAGCGATTACTCCAAGGACTATTTCCAGAATTTCGGTCCTCACAACTATGCTTTCTTTATGGGCAAGGACCTGTACATCGGTCTGAACAACATCATGTACATTAAGGAAAAGCAGTACAAGGAGGGTTATTCCGAGCAAGTGCTGGAGTTCGTGGAGCAGCTGCTCAGATACATTCCGAAGGATACCCACATCTTCATTGCCCAGCACAGTCCGATAGCGGGCTGGCATGGAAACATCATCAATGCTGACCGGATGCTCGCTCTGCTGGACGGCAGAAAGGTGGACATTCTTTCCGGACACAGCCACGTCATGAACAACTACACCATCTCCCCTACCGTGATGGACCACAATGCTCCGAGCATCTGCGGTTCCTGGTGGTCAGCAGACTGGTGCCGCGACGGTGTGCCTGCAGGATATGAGATTTTCAATGTCAAAGGCAAGAAAATCAGCTGGTTCTACCACTCTATCGGCAAGAGCGACGACTACCAGGTGGAGATCATTGCACCGGGCCAGAGCAAATTCCATCCGAATTCAGTAATCGCCAATGTATGGGACTATGACCCTGAGTGGACAGTGACCTGGTCGCAGGACGGCAAGGATATGGGCCCGATGACCATGGTCCAGGACTGCTCTCCTACCTATATCAAGAAAATCGAGGAATTCTACGCCAAGGAAGGCAAGGAGATTCCTTCATTCAAGAAGCCTAAGAAGAATATCCATTATTTCGCCGCAACTCCGGACCAGTATGCCAAGGTGGTGACTGTCAATGTCCGCAGCCGTTTCGGCAAGGAGTGGAAATTTGACGTGAAACTGAGCGACTATGTGGACGTCCAGGCTCACCGCGGAGGTGCGGGACTCTGGCCTGAAAACACTTTCACGTCCATGACCAAGGCTACCGAGATGGGTGTGAACACTCTCGAGCTGGACCTCCAGATCAGTCAGGACGGAAAGGTGGTCGTTTCTCACGATGCATATTTCCATTCCCGCTATGCTACCCGCCCGGACGGAAGCGAGGTGAAGAGCGATGATCCTAAGGAATATCTCTACACGATGCCTTACAGCACGATCGCCAAATACGATGTAGGCAAACGTCCAAGCACTGTCTGGCCGGGCAAGGAGCAGTCTCCTGCCATCAAGCCGCTCGCTACTGAGCTGATCGATTCTGTAGAGAATTACGTGAAGGCCAATGGTCTGGACCCGATGAGATACAATATCGAGATCAAGTGCAGGAAGGGCAAGGACGAAGGCAAGAACTGGCCTGAATATCACGAGTTTGTGGACAAATGTATGGAATTGCTTCTGTCCAAGAACCTCGGCGACAGGCTGGTAGTCCAGTGTTTCGATGCCAGGGCTCTGAACTATATGCACGAGAAGTATCCGCAGGTAAAACTTTCCTATCTTATAAGCAAGAAGGATACAGACTGGGATACCTATATGGGGAAACTGAATTTCACACCTGAATGGCTCAGCCCTGAATTCGTGATTGTGGACCAGACTATGGTGGACAACTGCCGCAAGGCCGGCATCAGACTCGTGCCTTGGACAGTGGACAATGAGGCTGACATCAGGAGAATACTGGATCTCCACGTGGAGGCCATCATCACCAATTACCCTGACAGGGTCCTCAAGATAACTAGAGGTTACTAACACAAGTTTCGCAAGTTGTCAAACTTGTTGAACGTTAGTGCGAATTTGAGGGTTGTCACTCGTTCGAAGGCTGCATATCCAACGCACTTTCTCTTGTGCACGTTACCCTCACCCTAAAGGGGCCGACTAAAAAGTCCCGAAGGGACCGCGCCGGGGCGCGAGATACCCCTAATAG